>VYKN01000011.1_pt1 | contig 144199 bp, 113 predicted proteins | sample 5114581 | NCBI WGS metagenome assembly VYKN01 (sample SAMN12291810, study PRJNA351875) | freshwater metagenome | isolation source: freshwater lake | place: USA: Michigan, Baker Lake | collected 2011-08-08
GAAGTGTATTCCATCAACCGGTCCAACGACACACAAACTAATCGTGATGTAGTGGGCTTCATGGATATGGGTGAAACAAACCGCATCTATTCCTCCAAGGTACAATCCCAGTCGCCGGGTAGTGCACCGGGGCAGGTTCCGACACACAACGCAGCAAATTCACTTTTTTCCCTCATACCCCCCAAGCCCAGTTCGAGCAACATCAGCGATCAACTTTCTTTACAAGGCTTGAGCAGTGGCCAGGATTTTGTTAAGATTACCAGTGCCCGAAAGTTGGCAGCAACCGAATTTACATACAATAGCCAACTGGGTTACATCACCTTGCAGCGCAAGTTGCAAAACGATGAGTCGCTGGCGGTGGCGTATGAATACACTTACAACGGTCAGGTGTACAAAGTCGGCGAGCTTACAGAAGATTACTCGGGCAAAGATCCCACGGAAGTGGTGTTGTTAAAACTGCTGCGACCCGGCAAAATTGCATTTGAAGATCAAGCCAAAAAAGTGATACCCACGTGGGACCTGATGATGAAGAACATTTATAGTTTGAATGTTTCTTCGCTTACACGCGATGGTTTTCAGCTTCGCGTAATCTACCGCGATGACCGCACAGGTATTGATAATCCACAGTTGCAGGATGGAACCGTATCGCGCACCAAACAATTGATTCAGGTACTTGGCTTAGACCGATTGAATCCCTACAACGACCCGCAGCCCGATGGTAACTTTGACTTTGTGGAAGGCATCACCATCAATACCAGCACCGGCCTCATTATTTTTCCATACCTCGAACCACTCAATAATCCACTTCGAAATTTATTTAAGCAGGAAAACAACACAGCCATTGAAACCACGCTATCCGATAAATATGTCTATGAGAAACTTTATCGCACCACCAAAGCGGAGGCGGAGTTATTAGCCACCAAAAATAAATTTTGGATTGTGGGCTCGTTTCGGGCGGGTGCCGGTAAAGAAATTGTTATTCAAGGATTCAATATCTCACAAGGATCAGTAAAAGTGTATGCCGGCGGCACGCCGTTGCGTGAAGGATTGGATTATTCGGTAGACTACACGTTTGGTAAAGTAACTATTCTCAACGATGGTATTTTAAGTTCGGGCAAAGACATCGACATTCAATACGAGCAACAAGATCCATTTGCGTTTCAAACCCGTTCGCTGCTTGGCACACGCTTTGACTACAAATTAAATGACGACATTAACTTGGGAGCTACCTTTTTGTATTATAACGAGCGCCCGTTGATTTCCAGAAATTTAATTGGAAGCGAGCCTGCGCAGAATATTCAATATGGGCTTGACTTTAACATGAAGAAAGATTCGCGCATTCTTACCAAAATGGTAGACGCGCTTCCATTTCTGCAAACCAAAGAGACTTCTACTATTTCATTGAACGCCGAGTTTGCCCAACTTTTGCCGGGTACTTCCAATGTGATTGATGGCGAAGGCACTTCCTTTATCGACGACTTTGAAAACACCATTACACCCTATAGCCTGATGGCACCTCAAGGTTGGAAGCTGGCGGCAGTGCCAACGAATGATGTAAACTTTGATCTTGCTTTAGGGCAAGCAGATAAATTGGAGGCAGGATTTAGCCGCGCCAAGATGGCTTGGTATCAGGTAGATAATTTGTTTTATCGCGAAGGGGGCAGCTTTAAACCCAGTAACATTACGTTAGATGATTTGAAGAATCATTATACACGACCCGTTTTGCCGCAAGAGATTTTTCCGGGGCGCGATGCTTTCGTAGGTAATTTTTACGAACCCATTTTTGATATTGCTTATTTTCCGGATGAACGCGGACCATATAATTATAATCCGACTTTCAAAAATCTCAATCCCTTACAAAATTGGGGAGGTATCACCACAGCTGTTCGAAATGAAGTAGACTTCGATAAAGCGAATATTGAATACATAGAATTCTGGATGATGGATCCATTCATCAATACTGCCAATGGCGTGGTGTTGGATGGAGATAAAAACAGGCCCAATGGAACCGGTGGTAAAATGATTTTGCATTTAGGAACTATTTCAGAAGACGTGGCACGCGATGGCAAACATGGCTTTGAAAATGGGTTGCCGCGCGATGGTGGCAATAACAACACCATTCCTACAGAATGGGGTAAGGTTACTACCTTACAATATCTGAACAATGCCTTTGATAGCAGCCCTACTTCCCGCGCAAATCAGGATGTGGGCTTGGATGGATTGAGCGATGCAGAAGAAGCACTTGCGCCAAAGTTTCAAAATCTCATAGCATCACTTCCTCAAGAACAGAAGAAGGATCCTTCTGCTGATAACTTTAAATACTTTCTTGGTCAAGAGTATGATGACAACAACGCTAAAATTTTGCAGCGCTATAAAAATATCAACGGTCAGGATGGCAACTCGCCCATTGTTACCGGCTCACAATCTTTTGCGCAATCGGGCAGCCCACTGCCTGATAACGAAGATTTGAATCAGGACAACACACTTACGCCTAAAGATGACGAGGAGTATTATTCCTACAACATTGAATTGAAGCCTGGCCAACTAGAGGTAGGAAAAAAATACATCGTTGATAAAATTACACCTTCGGTAGCTGGATTTGCCAATGGTGAGGTGACCTGGTATTTGTTCCGTGTACCGGTTCGTAATTTCGATGGCAAGGTGGGAAACATCAATGGTTTTAAAGGTATACGGTATGCCCGCATGATACTCACCAATTTCAGCGAGCCGGTGGTTTTGCGCATGGCCAACTTTCGCATGATTGGTAATCGATGGAGACGTTACACGGAATCGTTGGCCGATCCGGGAGCCACCACATCGAATGATCCCAACCTGGACAACTTTATTGTTTCGGCTGTGAACATTGAAGACAACGCGCAACCCGATGCCAAGAAGCCTGGCTACGTAGAGCCACTGAATCGTGACCGTGATATTACATCTACGCAACAGCGCAGATTGAATGAGCAATCGGTGCAGATGTGCGTAACTGATTTGGCCGATGGCGATTCGCGTGCCATCTATAAAAATGTGTCGCTCGACTTTTTTAATTACGGACGACTCAAGTTGTTTTTAAGTGCCCACGATCAAACCGGCGTTGCTCAAGATAATCAACTGAAGGCCTTTGTTCGGTTGGGGTCCGACTTTGATCAAAACTATTACGAAATCGAATTGCCTCTGAAACTTACTCCACCGGGCGTGCGTGATGCGGCAACTGTTTGGCCCGACCAAAACCAAATTGACTTAGACTTGAATGAGTTGTATGCATTGAAGGTGCAGCGCGACCGGGAGAATTATTCACTCAGCAGTGTGTATCCGTTAGGAGCGGGGCGGCCGGCTGGTAAACATTCTCTGCGCATTTTAGGTAGGCCGGATTTGGCGCAGGTAAAACTGATGATGATTGGTGTGCGCAACCCGCGCACGGGCGATGCAAAACCTCTGACCATTTGCCTATGGGCCGATGAACTGCGCCTAACAGACTTTGACCGCACTGCCGGCATCGCGGCCAATTTTGTTGTGAATGCAAAACTGGCCGACCTTGGAAACATATCGGGTTCTTACCGGCATATCGGATTTGGATTTGGAGGTGTGCAGTCAAAAATTGCAGAACGTGCCCGCGGCGAAACAAACGCCTTTGATATTTCCGGTACCATCAACGTAGATAAACTACTGCCACCCAATCTCGGCTTGAAGATTCCGATGTTCTTCAGTTATGAGAGCAACGTAATCAGTCCCAACTTTGACCCGGCCAACCCGGACGTGCGGCTCGCGGCCGCTCTCAAGTCGTTTAATACGGAAGGAGAAAAGAGTGCCTACTTACAACTCATTCAAGATCGCACCACCCGGCGAAGTATCAACTTTACCAACGTGCGAAAAGTGAAGGTGAAGAAGGACGCTAAATCGCATATCTATGATATCGAGAACTTTTCGTTTACGTATGCCTACAGCGACCAGACGCATACTAATTTTAGTTTGATTACCGATTTGAAGCGAAGCATTAAAGGCGTGGTGGCCTGGCAGTATGCTTCTAAATTCAAAGGTTTTGAGCCCTTCAAGGATGTGAAGTTATTTGCTCCCAAGAGCCTGCAGTTCTTGAAAGATTTTAATTTCAATCCCATGCCCAACACCATTTCGATGCGGGCAGAATTGGATCGATCGTACAGCGAGCTAACCTATCGCAGCTCCATTAAAGATGCCGATGCGAATTCCAACAAGCCCAATTATTCAAAATACTTCGTCTTCAATCGATACTACAATGTGCGATGGAATTTGACCAAGTCGCTGAGCTTAGATTACAACGCAACGGTAAATGCTATTGTAGATGAACCCAATGGTGATTTGAGTCATCCGGACTCGTTGAAGATCGTGCTCAACAACCTGAAGAACTTCGGGCGTATCAAATACCTCGATCAGAGTATTACTTCCAATTACACGTTGCCCTTCGATAAATTCCCGATCACAAACTGGATCTCCGGCGACTATCGCTACAGTGCTGGATACAACTGGAAGGCAGGACCCTTAGAGAGAAATGCTGCTTTGCAAATTGGTAACACCATTCAAAACTCACGCACACAAGCACTCACCGGGCGTGTGGACATGGTGAAACTTTACAATAAAATTGGCTTCTTAAAAAATGTCAACACGCCCGTGCGTCCGCCGGCACCTACCACTACCAAAAAACCTGCAGTGCCCGACACGGTTCGCAGGCCACCGGACTTGAGAGCGCTCAAATTGTTATTGCGTTTGGTTATGTCAGTGCGTAGCATCAATGGAAGTTACACCTTGAATGAAGGCTCTATCTTGCCAGGCTTCAATAAGAGCCCCAAGCTATTTGGTTTTGATCAAGACTGGCAATCGCCGGGTATTGGCTTTTTGCTGGGCGATCAGGATCCGAACATCGCCACGATGGCCGGCAAAAATGGGTGGCTTACTAAAAATACGAAGCTGACCGCTCCGTTCACACAAAACCAAAATACAGAACTAACGCTGCGTGCCAGTTTAGAGCCATCTGCCGACATCAAAATTCAATTGGATGCACGCAAAAGTACCAACGCGGCGTATCAGGAAATTTTTAGATACGATGATACCATGGTCATTCCCGATTATGTGGGCTTAAGCCCCAGCCGCAGCGGTTCGTATCGCATTTCATTTATGAGTGTGAACACCTCGTTTGAAAATAATTCCAGCATCAACTCGGATGTTTTCAAACAGTTTGAGAAAAATCTGGAGATCATCAAGACCCGCTTTCAAACCTTGAATGGAGGACGAGAATATGACATCAAATCGCAAGATGTTTTGATCCCTGCATTCATTGCTGCCTATTCGGGATCTTCTGCCGAAAATGTAGGCTTGTCGCCATTCCCCAAAATACCGGTGCCCAACTGGCGATTGGATTACAGCGGCCTGAACAAGTTGTCGTTTATGAAAGATATTTTTCAATCCGTAACGATCAACCATGCGTACACCTCCAATTATTCTGTGGTGAATTACAGTAACTCATTAGAGTATACCAAACCAGAATACGCACAGTTTCGCAGCCAGCTTCAAATCAATAAACCAATTGAAAGTTATAATTCAGATTTTTTTGCCGTGGCCAAAAGCGCCACTACCGATCAGTTGATTCCGCTCTACATCATAAACCAGGTAATGATCAGCGAATCGTTTCAACCGCTGATTGGTATCAATGCGCGTACCAAGAGCAAACTCAGTTTGAAGTTTGAATACAAAACGAAGCGCGATGTTTCGCTCAACGTAAGCAACGCACAAATCACCGAATTGTCCGGCAAAGATTGGTCATTTGAAGTGGGCTTTACGAAAAACAATATGAAGTTGCCATTCAAAGATCAAGGGCGCACCATCACATTGAAAAACGACATTACATTTTTAATGAATGTGAGTCTGAGCAACACCCAAACCATTCAGCGAAAAATTGCGGAAGAGAGTGTGATCACCAACGGAAATATCAACTTCCAATTTCGCCCGAACATCCGGTACGTGGTCAACCAAAAATTGCAGATTACAGCCTATGCCGAGCACAGCACCAACGAACCTCTGGTGACGAACTCGTACCCACGTTCCAACACCCGCGTAGGATTTAAAATTTTGTTTAACCTCGCTCCGTAAGCAACCTTTTTACCGTTTATCATTTTCGGGTCCACCCCTCACAAAATTGAGGCGTCGGGAGTGTAGCTCATGCTTTTTGGTTATTTTTACAGCCAAATTAAACCGACCACTATGAATATTCCTGCCCAACTCAAATACACCAAAGATCACGAATGGATTGAACTGAATGGCAACACCGCTACCGTAGGTATTACCGACTTCGCTCAAGGCGAATTGGGTGATATTGTGTATGTGGATATCTCGTCGGTTGGAAAAACCATTGCCCAGCACGAGGTTTTCGGAACTGTGGAGGCTGTTAAAACGGTTTCTGATCTTTTCATGCCTGTTTCAGGAAAAGTATTGGAGTTCAACTCAGGATTAGAAGCTGCACCTGAAACCGTTAATTCAGACCCATATGGAAAGGGATGGATGGTGAAGGTAGAGTTATCCAATGCGGCAGAAGTAGAAGCACTTCTCACCGCCGATCAATACAAGGAACTAATCGGTAAGTAATTCGATTGGTTGTATAGACCGACACAAACATTGAGTTTGTGTTGTTGTTTCTCAGTTTATTCAGTCGTTTCCATTTTATGATCGAACTTCCCACTATTTCTGCTGAGCAAACCCGCAAACGCAAGCCTGACTGGCTTCGGGTAAAATTGCCTATTGGTCCGGAGTATGCCAAGGTTCGGAAGCTAGTCGATGATCATAAGCTGCATACCATCTGTGAAAGCGGCAATTGCCCCAACATGGGCGAGTGCTGGGGAGCAGGTACTGCTACGTTTATGATCTTGGGAAATGTGTGTACACGCAGTTGCACTTTTTGTGCCGTGGCCACCGGTCGCCCGCCGGAATACGATGTCGATGAACCCAAGCGTGTGGCAGAGGCAATTAAGTTGATGGGTGTGAAACATGCTGTGATTACTTCGGTGAATCGCGATGAACTGAAAGACCGCGGTGCAGAGATTTGGTATCAGACAGTCGTGCAGACAAAAGCGCTTAGTCCTGCCACCACCATAGAAACACTTATTCCGGATACAAAAGGAAATTGGGATGCACTTTATCGGATGATTGAAGGTGGTCAGGAAGTGGTATCGCACAACATGGAAACCGTAGGGCGATTGTATCGTGTGGTGCGCCCGCAGGCAAAATATGAACGAAGCTTAGAGCAAATTAAGCGCACACGTGAAGCAGGCAAGCGCACCAAGTCAGGAATTATGTTGGGCGTGGGCGAAACGAAAGAAGAAGTTTTCAAAGCGATGGACGATCTGGCTGCGAACGGTTTGATGATTCTTACGTTAGGTCAATATCTGCAACCTACTAAAATGCACTTAGAAGTAGCGGAGTTTATACACCCCGATACGTTTGCGATGTACAAAGAAGAAGGCCTGAAGCGTGGATTAAAATATGTAGAATCCGGTCCGTTGGTTCGGTCTTCGTATCATGCCGAGCGGCATGTGGATGTGCCGTTGTAAATTCTTTACTCTTCCAATTTTCTGAGATGCTCAATGTCACCCTGATCTTTCGGGCGATTAGTTGCTTCCTTTTCGCGGAGCAAGTCATGTGCATGAATTACTTTGAAAGTTAACCCTTCAAAGTTCCCTGTTTTGGCGCGGAGGTAAGCCTGATCAAAATCAAATTCTGAAAGTGTTTTTAGGCTTTTCATTGGCTCAACTACAAATTCCGAATCGCCAATTTGAAATTGCGTAAACTCTGGAATCATTTCGAACGATCGAAGTTGATCAATACCTTTTACACCAGTCTTTATTAATACTTTCTTAAATCGTTCAACATTTTCCTCATCTGACTTTAGCCACAAGTCTAAGTCACTGGTTGCGCGAACATAGCCGTGAAAAGCTACAGCGAATCCTCCCACTAAAATATATTTTACCTCATGATCTTCCAGATTTTGAAAGAAAGTAAAAATCTCAGGGTCACGAAAATCAATGGCAGCCATTTTTTTATTATTTGCATTTGCATTTTGAAATGAAGCGGCCAACTGATTAACTCTGGAGAATTCGAGAATTCGGTTGGAGAGCGAATGATTCATACTTTAACCCGGAATATGCGTTAGAAATTAGAGAGTTGGTCAATTTACTGACGAATACTGACGGCACCGTCAGTATTGTCAGGGTTTTAAGTTAAATAAAAAAAGCACTGACTCATCAGTGCTTTTTTACGAAACGAGAGAGTTTATCTTATTTCTTGTCCACCACCAGTCTGCCATCCCGATTGGCAACTTCCCACGCTGTGTAGAAAACAATTTTAGCTCGCTTCGCCAGTAAGTCAAATTCAATTTTGCTCACTTCATCTGTTACCTGATGGTAATCTTCGTGAATTCCATCAAAGAAGAAAGCGATGGGAATTCCTTTCTTAGCAAAATTCCAATGGTCTGAACGCTTGTATAAATTGGTTGGGTGATTCTCATCGTTATACAAATAATCGAAATCCAACTTTGTGTACGTCTTGTTGTTGCGCTCATTGATTTCGTGGAGTTCGCTCGAAAGTTTATCAGAGCCAATTACGTACACATAATCGGGTTTGTCTTTATGCTCAGGGTCGCGTCGGCCGACCATATCAATATTTAAATCAACTACAGTATTTGCTAATGGAAACACCGGATGTTCGGAGTAGTATTCTGAGCCAAAAAGACCTTGTTCCTCACCGGTTACGGTCATGAACAAAATACTTCTGCGGGGGCCTTTGCCTTCTTTTTTTGCTTGCGTAAACGCCTTTGCTATTTGCAATACACTTACAGTGCCGGAGCCGTCATCATCAGCACCGTTGTTAATCACGTCTCCTGATCCGTTGGCGTTGATACCGATGTGATCGTAGTGCGAAGTGATGATCACCAACTCATCTTTTTTATCGGAGCCTTCCATGTAGCCCAAAATATTTTCACTCCTCACCACCTTTACATCCATGGCCACCTGGTAGCTGATTTTACCGGGCTTTACTTTGGTCAGTTTCTTTTTCGCAGCTGGGGCCGAAGCGGCGGTTGTCAATTTGGCTGTAGTTGTGTTGAACAATTTTTCGGCAATAGCCGAAGTGATGAAGAAAATACCTTTGTTCGGATTGCTTCCGTCGGGTTTAGACAAGCTCAAGTTGCCGCTTGAAAAGAATCCTTGCAATTGAGCTGCAAAGGTTTTGAAATCCTGAGATGAACTGTTGGGAATGATGAAGATCATCTTAGCTCCCTTTTCACGGGCCGTGGTGGCCAACTTACGAATGGCTGAAAGACTTCCGAACGAAAGCGCGTCTGTTTGGATGGCAATCGCTTTGTCTTTTACCACCACTTGCGAAAAATCATCTTCGCTGCCTTTGCCTGCAAACACCACATCGATCGCCATTTCTCCGCCACTGTCGGCAGAGCCATAATAAAACATGTCGGTGTAATTGTCGATGCGTGTAGTGCCGACTTTTAGGTATATGTCAGCCGGGCTTACGCTGTATAATTCAATGGGCTGGTAATGCGAGCCGTTTACCGGTGCAGCTAATCCTAACTCTTGAAAATAATGACTGATGTACGCCGCTGCCATTTTTTGGCCGCGCGTTCCGGTCTTTCTACCCTCCAACGCGTCGGATGCCAGAATGCTGAGGTTTTCTTTCAGATCGCTGGTGGTAATCAGATCTGCATATTTGGTAGCGCCTTGATCTTGTGTAAAACCTGTGTGAGCCAGTAACACAAACAGTAGCCAATTTATTTTTTTCATTCGTTTATAGTTTTGAGGTAAGGGAATTTTGAGGAGGGCAAAGTTAAAACTTTTTAAATGCTATAAAATCGCTATTAAGAATGTCTTCACCCCTGCAACATGATATGCAACCCCTCGGTCTGTGTCCTCACAGCCCGAAACGATCTTCACAGACGGAAAACGTAATTGGTTATCCATACCGCAATATTTTTTTCATTTCTCCTCTGTGTGTATCAAAGACCGAAAAAAATTTTCCTTATTTCTGTCGGTGTCAGCACTGATGGAAATTTTTAAATAGTTATGAAAAGTGGTCTGCGCAGACACAGACCACGGATTAGTTACGAAAAGTGTCTATGCGGACACAGACCACGGATTAAGTTATGAATTAAGGGCACACATAAAAACCTTCTTTCTATTACCCCAACCCCTCGGTCTGTGTCCTCACAGACCGAAACGATCTACACAGACCGAAAACATAATTGGCTATCCATGCCGCACTATTTTTTTCATTTCTCCTCTGTGTGTATCAAAGACCGAAAAAAATTTTCCTTACCTCTGTTGGTGTCAACACTGAGAGAAATTTTTAAATAGTTATGAAAAGTGGTCTGTGCGGACACAGACCACGGATTAGGGCTGTAGGTGTCAGCACTGATGGAAATTAATAAACAGTTACTAAAAGTGGTCTGTGCGGACACAGACTACGGATTAAGGTGTCAACACTGATTGAAATTTATTAGTAGTTGCGAAAAACGGTCTGTGGGGACACAGACCACGGATTAGGGTTAGAGGCGGCTTTTACGCCAGAGGTCAACGGTGCTATACCACGATTCGCTGAAGCGTTTGTCGCGCAGCAGGATGAAGTTTTCGGCATCGTACACACTGCCGCTTTTCACAAATGTAAAACGCACGTTGTAGCTTTTGTAACTCCACACTTCATTGCCTTGATTTTTCCCAAGCTCATCAGGCACACCGAAAATGGTGTAAATCATTCCACGATCAGTTTTCCATCCTTCTTTGAAGGAACCAAAGTATCGGTTGGCTTGCTCTACCCGTTGAAAATAACTGCGCATAAAATTGCGAGCCCTGTCTTTGTCACGTGTAATGTCGAGCACGATTTTATCGAACGATGGTTTGTCGCCATTCACTTTCAGCAGTTGTTTGTACTCATCGGGCGTAGTGATAAAAATAAGTGGGCCAGCAAGATCTTCTATTTTGTTTAGCTTGGGATACGTATCATTCACAATGCGCATGGAAAAGCCATCTTCGGCTGTGGTGTCTTGCTGAAACAAATACAAGCCGTGTTTTCGCGGCGTGAAGGTGGCACCACTGGGCAGTTGAAACAAAGAGTCGTGAAAAAGAAATCGCTCGGTGGCTGGTTTTTGCTCGCTGAAGGGCGGATAAGGTTGGCCAAATGTTGTTTTGTAATACGATACGAAGAAAGGTTTTCCATCTGCATTTTTGGCTACGTAGCTTTTGTCTTTGGTGAGATAGTTTTCGTGCAATACGCTACCGCCATTTTCAATCCAGCCTCTCACTGGATAGATTGCCTCCATCAATTTGTAGTAATACCAGGTTCGCTGCGATTCGATGTGGGTGACCTTGGCAAGCAAAAGCCACGGCTTTGCCGGAAGTTCGAAAGCGAGTATACCCGAGCGAATGTTGGCCTCATTGATCTGCACAGAATCTTTGTTGGTGAATAGCTCTCCGTCCCGATGGTTGAAGCTGGCTCTGCTTTCCCAGCTAATGGTGTACGCAGAAGCCAATGCATTCTGTGTTTTCAGTTGGTAGTGGATCACAAGCTTTTTGTCACCCCGGGCCAAATGCAATTTTAAATCGACTTCATTTTTAGGATTGTACCAATGACTGAAGTTTAAGCTGGTTACTGCTTGGCCTTTTGCAGATAAGGCCATTATCCACACAATACCTATTAGTACATTCTTCATAACTGGCGAGATTCAAGTTAAAGCTACTATTAAACGATAAATTTAGCGAATAGAGTTATTTTTGCTCCCTAGAATTTTTTTATGGCATCTGTATACACTACCGAAATCGCTTCTAACTCCGTTTTGTCGGATAACCCAATTCATCAACGTTTACTCAAGGCGTATGTTTTAGCGAGCGATTTGGTAAATGGAGATTTATTGGAGGTTGGCTGCGGAGAGGGGCGAGGCATCGATTGGTTGCTTCCCAAAGTGAATAGCTTCTCTGCCATCGACAAAATTGCTCCTGTGGTAGATGAATTGAAGAAGAAATATCCTGCGGCTACTTTTGTAAGTGGCAACATTCCTCCGTTGTCGTCCTTTTCCGATAACTCGTTTGACTGCGTAGTGAGCTTTCAGGTAATTGAACATATCCAAAACGATGTGGCCTACCTGAAGGAGATACATCGCGTGTTGAAGCCAGGCGGTTTTGCCTTGATTACTACACCCAACCGACCTATGTCATTGTCGCGCAATCCATGGCATATACGAGAATATACTGCCGTGGAGTTAACGAATCTCGCCAAAGGTATTTTTGCAGAGGTGGTAATGAAAGGCATTGGTGGAAACGACAAAGTGATGCAGTATTATGAGCGAAACAAGAAGTCGGTAGATAAGATGATGCGCTGGGATGTTTTTAATTTGCAATACAAGCTGCCGGCGGCCGTGCTGCGGGTGCCGTATGAAATTTTGAACCGAATGAATCGCAATAAGCTAAAAGAGGGTGCAGATGAATTGGTAAAAAGCATCCATCACAGCGATTATATAGTAATGGATGATGCTACAAAAGCCCTTGATTTGTATTTGACTGTGCGGAAATAAGTGAGGCTTATTGCAAGAAGAATTCGTCTAACGGAATGACTTCAATTTTTTTATTTTCTTTCCAAAATGTCTCTTTTTGACGAAAGGTAACGATCGTGCCTGATGTTGCTTTAAAGAAATCCATCGCATGATACAATCCCATGGTTTCTCTTTCAAGATTTTCAGGTGTTAGTTCATAGCACACCTGAATAAGTTGCTGGAGGGCACCTTTTTCAAAAACCACAAAGTCACATTCTTTTTTTTCCTGAAAGTAGTATAGCTCTTTCCATTTCAATCTTAGGTGGAGGTATACTGCATTTTCGATTCGTCTGCCATTTTCGTCGGAGAAAACGATGGAGTTTTCTGTGAACAGACCTAAATCAATAGAATATACTTTTCTCGGATTTCTGATTTGTTTCTTGAGAGAGTAGCTGAAAAGTGGCAGAAACTGGACGATGTACGCATTTTCAAGAAAGGCAAAATAGTCTAATACCGCGCTCGTTGATTTGATCTCAAACAACTTGGTAAGGTTGGTAGCAGAAACAGGTTTTGCAATATTGGAGAGTAGATAAACCGCTAGCTGTTTCAATGTTTTTACGTTTCTCACGGCATACCGCACGGCGATATCGCGGTATAAAATATCTTCCAACAATTGGTTCAGAATTGACCCATTGTTTGCTTTCAGGTATTCCGGAAACCCACCTTTGTGTAGGAATTCAGTAAGCGATTTTTCGTTGCTTTCGTTTTTTTGAAAGCTCAAAAACTCTTTGTAAGAAAAGGGAAATAGTTCAACGGAAATATGGCGGCCGGTTAGCTTAGTTCCCAATTCTTTGCTAAGCAAGCTTGCATTTGAACCAGTAATCACCACCTTATAACCTTCATCTAATTTGTGTCTGATAAAAAGTTCCCAATTGTTCAATATCTGGATTTCGTCAAAAAACAAAACTGGCGGTTTCCGTCTGGCTATTTCCAGATTGAGACGATTGAAATCATCGGTTTCAAAACCGGCCAGCCGCGAATCTTCGAAATGAAGATAAAAGGCTCCATCAAACTTTTCGTGGAGTAGCTGCAGCAGCAGCGTACTCTTTCCGCATCTTCTTATCCCTGTGATGATCAAAGCAAAGTTATCCGGAATGGTTAACTGCTGTAGAAGTTCTCTCCGCAAGCCGATGTCCTTTTTCGAAAAGCTAATTGCCTGAGAATCTATTACTTCTGATAGTTGGGTCTGTAGAAGCATGTATATCGTTTGTTACAAAGTTACAATATTGTAGTTTTCTATCAAACAATATTATTGTTTACTAGCAAACGATCGAATAGGCGAGTAGCTGCCAAATAATGAATAAGCAAAAAAAAGGGTGAGAAAGTTGCTTTCTCACCCCGGCTTTTTGATTACCGATCGCTATCAGGAATAGAGCCACGGATTTGTAATGCATTCACTAACCGGTTGTAGGCATCTTCCATTTTCTTGGCCAAATCCTCTTCTCCGTTTTCATAGAGAGTGCGCTGTAGCGAGTTGATGATAAAGATGTTTCTTCTCAATTCAGCGGTAAGTCCATAGCCTTCTCCAATTAAGTAAGTGGCCATTTCATCGGAACGATCGCCCAGAATTTTTGAAATCTCAAGTGCCTTATCTTTTTCACCTACTTGAAATAGCAGGTCTACTGTTTCAGGAGTGGTGTAATCGTAATTAATTACTTTATCCGGCATTTTCGCTAAGGAGAAGAGCAAAAGCTTATCTGCCTTTTCCATTTTTCCTTCATCGATCAATGCCTGCGCCAGCGAGTTGATGGAGCTGCGATGATTCACAACAAAACCTCTGTAATCGTCGGTGTAGTAAACCTTCTCATTGTCTAACCCGCGATAGCGGAACTTATTCACCATGATGTCATAACTTTTTTCTGTATCCACCAAATACTCTCTGTCTTTGCGTGGATTTCGTACTGGCAATATGCGGTAGGCATTTCCTTCTTGCACGGCGTAAGGGCTCAAATCAATATTGATCTGTGACATCGATGTGTGGTTGAGATAAATCGGGCGCTCCCAATTGTTGGTCACCAGCAAATCGAGCAGAGCCAAATCTTTTTTCTCTAGGCCACCACGGATCAATCGGATTTGCATTTGATCCACCACCAAACTGTCCATTCCCTTGGGAATAATGCCCTTTGCTAGAACAGCTTGCTTATCGATATTCAGTGTGAAGACTTTGCTAGGCACTACATTGCGGTCGCCATCTCTGAGTTGCTTGTAATCTTTGGCAAGTAGCTGGATGTATTGCTTTGCATCGATGCTTGGAATTTTCAAATCCACAAAAGGAAGGTAATCGTTTGGACCACCCTGTTGATAGTTTTTAGGCGTGAGTGTATACGGGAATGGATCGGATTGATATGCTTTGCGTGTAGTCTGGTCGATGTACCAGTCTGTGTTGTAGTAGCTGAGTACAATGACACGCAAATCGGGGCGGAAGTCTTCAACCTCCTGAGCATACCACAAAGGGAAAGTATCGTTATCGCCACCCGTGAAAATAATTCCATTCGGGGCACACGAATCCAAATAGTTGGTGGCTGAATCTACAGAGAAGAAGCGATCGGCACGGTTGTGATCATCCCAACCATCTTTGGCCATCAGAGCTGGAGCGGTTAGCCCGATTAGTGTGGCGGCAATAGCGGCAGTTTTCGCGTTTTTAATAAATCTTTGTAATCCTTCGGCTATGCCAATCACGGCCAATCCAATCCAGAATGCGAAAGCATAGTAAGAACCCGCATAGATATAATCGCGCTCGCGAGGTTCTGTAGGCGGTGAATTTAAGTATACTACAATCGCCACACCTAGCATGATAAACAACAGACCTACTACGGCAAAACTCTTGGTGTCTTTAACCAATTGAAAGTACATACCGAGCAAGCCCAACAGGAAAGGAATCATGAAGAAGTTGTTGCGGGCACCATTTTTAGCCAATGCTTCGGGCACACTCTTAAACCATTCCGTTGGCTTGAGCCAATCAGCACCTTGCTCATCACTTTCGCGCCCGGCAAAGTTCCACATGAAGTAACGCATGTACATGGTGCCAATCTGATGCTGGAACATGTAGTAGAGGTTTTGCGAGAAGGTAGGCTTTTGTCCTTCGGCCAAGCCTAAAATTTCTTTGTATGATTCTTTGTTATCCGAATTCCACACACGGGGTAAAATGGTTTGCTGATCGGGTTCATACACATATTTGAATTTACGATCTGTGATTTCGTATTTGTCTTTTCCTTTGGTGTAAATCGGATCGCCTTGTTCAATGTCGATGATGCGCGCTGTAAAATACGGTCCGTATAGCAAAGGACGGCTTCCATATTGTTCGCGTTTCAGGTATCGTACGAAGCTCAATGCATCTTTTGGTGCATTTTCGTTGATGAGCGTATCGTAGCTGGAACGGATAACCACCGTTGCATACGATCCGTAGCCAATCAAGATAAAAGTGATGGCCAACAGGAACGTGTTCCATACCGGCATATTTTTTTTCTGTGTGTAATAAATTCCAAATACCAATCCGGAAACTATGATCAGAGTAAATACCAAGGCACCCGATCCGAAGAAAAGGCCTAACGTATTCACAAAGAAGATTTCAAAATTTCCGGCAATGGAAGGTAGGCCCGGCACAATAAAATCGTTAATGAACAGAACGATGATCACACTAACCAACAAAGCAGCCATGATGCCCCAGAAGCCTGGCTTGAATTTTTTGAAGTAGAAGATTAATCCCAATGCCGGCACGGTAACCAGATTGAGCATGTGCACGCCAATGGAAAGCCCCATCATGTAGGTGATAAGCAACAGCCAACGGTTGGCTTTGCTTTCATCTTCAATGACATCCCACTTCAACACGCCCCACACCACGAATGCCGTAAAGAAAGAAGACATAGCATACACCTCGGCTTCAACAGCTGAAAACCAGAATGAATCAGAGAAGGTATAAGCTAACGCACCTACCAGACCAGCCCCCATCAGCAACCAGGTTTTTTCTTCGGTGATTTCTGAATCTTTGTTGGCACCGATCATTTTACGGCCCAACAAAGTGATTGACCAGAAAAGGAAGAGGATAGTGAAGGCACTCGCCAGCACACTCATGAAATTGATCCAATAAGCTACTTTGGTTACATCGCCCAGCGCCAAAAACGAGAAGAAACGACCCATCAATAAGAACAGTGGAGCGCCGGGAGGGTGCGGCACCTGAAGTTTGTAAGAAACTGCAATAAACTCGCCGCAATCCCAATAGCTGGCGGTTTCTTCCATAGTAATAAAATAGACGAGCAGAGCTACGCCGAAGGTAATCCAACCAACCAGGTTGTTCGCTTTCTTAAATGTCATAATGTGGTTGCAAATGAAGGTGCGAAAATAGGGAAATTAGCCCATAGTCTTAGGGGCAACTCTAAAAACTCAATTTCACCCTTCTCTCTGTGGAGAAAGGAAAGGGTTGAGGTGATAAAAAAAAAGGTTTTTAGAGGTGCCCTTAGATCAATTTATCCATACTTTACCTGCAAAATTTCTTTGCTTCTCCAAACGGCACACACCTTCGATAGGTTGCGGCACACTTTGAACGGCCACCTTATGTGCTGTTTTTTCCGCATAGAGGTAATGGTTTAGGGCACATCGCTTTTAAAAAATACATTGCTTTTCGTGTCATGGTAATTTACCTCTATGACACCATTTTTTGCGTGGCACGATAAAATTCTCTCCAGTAAGCCACGGGGGTGAAGCCCGTGGCTTACTTGTAAACGATCATGTAAAAGACCAGCCAGAGAATAAAAACCAAAATGTAAGAGGTTGACACGATCCACCAGGTGGCATTGCTTTGCTTGTGCGCGCGAAGGGAAAAGTGATTTACACCCCGCACTAAAACCAGAATGTACAGAATCTCGAATACGCTGATCGCGCGAAGTGGATAGGCAAAACGGCTGCCCACCAAAGTTTGATAGTCGAAAAAATTCATAAGTGAAAGCGGGTAAAAAGCGCGTATTTCAAGAATGTTGGGGTCGGTATTCACGAATAAAAACCACATTATTTTGACCAACTCAGGCAGCACAAAAATGAATTCTGCTGTCATGACCACGCTCCAACACTGGCTAAATGTAATGCGGTAGCCAAAAAGGAAACAACCTACCCAGAGAACAAAGCCAATCACTGTAAATTTCCATGCATAAATGAACGGGATCGATAAAAATTGAAGCGTGCTAATCAATTGAAGAATAGCACCTTCCGGCCGATCTTGTAAAAACTCAAAGGCCGCTGTCTCATTCTCGATGAATGACTTTTTGATGTAGAGCAAGAGCACCGAGATTAAACAAATGATGAGAAAAGTCAGTTTTTTATCGGAGTCGAAAATGGATGAATGATCGTCTTCTGTTATGGCTGTCATGTGACAAAAGTAGTTGTTTAGTTGATGTTCTGTTTTAATAATACCAACTTTGGGTTCTTATTTATGAGCCGATTGAAGTTTCGAATATTGGTGTGGATGTTGTTAACGGGAATGAGCCCATTTTCACCAGACTGTTTTGCGCAAAAAAAAGACACCACCATTATTCTCATCAATAGCGTTACGGTGCAGTTGGAAGCTACGCAAGCCCTCAACGACATGTACAATTTTAATTTTGCCGAAGCCGAAAAGCAAATGCGTTGGTTCAAGCAAAAGTATGCCTGGCACCCATTGCCTTATTTTTTGCTGGGCTTGAGCGAATGGTGGAAAATAATGCCCAACACCAAAGAGTCAAAGCATGACGATCGTTTTTTAGCCTACATGGACAGTGCCATTTTAGTTGGCGAGAACCTTTACAAAAAGCATCCGGAGTATAAAATTGAAGCTGCCTTTTTTCTGGCTGCAGCCCATGGCTTCAAAGGCCGGTTGTATGCAGATGAAGAACGAAAGAGTTGGCGCAAGGCGGCAGTACAGGGTAAGTCTGCATTGAATTATCTGGAGTTAAGCCGCCAGAAAGAAGATCTCAGCCCTGAATTGCTTTTTGGCGATGCTTTGTACAACTATTTTTCGGTGTGGGTGCCTGAGAATTATCCGGCATTAAAACCACTGCTCTGGTTTTTTCGCAAAGGCGATAAACAGCTTGGTTTAAAACAATTAAAAGAAGTAAGCTACAACGCGTTCTACACCCGCACCGAGGCAATGGTCTGGCTGATGCGCATATTAAACAGCTATGAAAATGACCAATTGCGTGCATTTCAAATATCTGAGTATTTATTCCAGACCTATCCCAATAATCCCTACTTCCACCGCTACTATGCGCGCATGTTGTATTCGCGTGGCATGTATCCTGAATTGGAAAAAGAGTCGTTGCGAATACTCACTTTGATAGATAGTGCCAAGATGGGGTATGAGGCCACCAGCGGCCGTTATGCATCGTTTTTTTTGGGCCAGCTTTATGACTTCAAGCGCAAAGATGATTTAGCAAAAAAATATTATCTACTGTCAGGTAAGTTTGCCGAAGAGGTTGGCGCCACGGAGTCGGGGTATTATTTGTATTCATTGATTGCGCTGGGTGAGATAAGCGAGCGGCAAGGGAACAAAGCGGAGGCGAAAAAATATTTTAGCCTTGTTAAATCAAAAGCCGGCAGGAAAGACGAAGCCTTTAAGGATGCCAAGCGAAGGCTCAAGAACTTAGAAAAAAGTGATTAACGATTAGCCACCAGCAACTTGGAACTAAGAGATTTCATCGTCACACCCCTTTTAGTTGTAGTCATTTACATAGTGGCCTACTATGTTCGTCCTTTTTGTACAGATTACTTAACGAAGCCCTATTTTATTCCGGCCCTCACAGTGAAGATGTTGGGTGCCATTGCAGTGGGATTGGTGTATCAGTTCTACTACGAGAGTGGAGACACATTCACGTACCACACCCATGGAAGCCGTTTGATTTGGGAGGCATTCATGGAATCGCCCGTTGAGGGCACGCGCTTTTTCTTTGCCCATGGAACCTATGGACCCGGCTTATGGGAAATAGCCGATCAGATTTGGTTTTGGCGCGACCCGCGCTCTTTCTTCGTCATTCAAATTGCCACCATCTTCGACTTCCTGACTTTTTCAACCTATTCCGCTACCGCAATATTGTTTTCGGTGGTGGCATTTATTGGCGGATGGTTGCTATATCTGGTTTTTTATAAATCGCATCCTCAAGCGCATCGGGTATTGGCCTATTGTTGTTTGTTTGTACCATCGGTTGTGTTCTGGGGCTCAGGTTTGTTGAAAGATACCATTACCCTTGCCTTTGCCGGTGTGATCACTTTTTGCTTTCATAAGATTTTAATTGAGAGACGTTTTTCGGTGGGGTATTTTATTCTGATGATCTTTTCGTTTTTCATGGTGTATTCCATCAAGAAATATATTTTGATCAGTTTGGTGATTGGTTTGATCGTGTGGATTGCCTCCCGCCTCTATTTCAGAGTTCATTCTTCTATGCTGCGCATACTGTTGATACCCATCATCCTGCTGATCACCGTTGTAATTACGTATTTCAGCATTGATAAAATTACGGAAGATGATGCGCGCTATTCGCTGGAAAACATTGCACAGACATCAAAAATCACCGCCTATGATATTCGCTATGGGTGGGGAGCCAGAACCGGCGATGGTTCGGGCTACACGCTGGGTGAACTCGACGGTAGTTGGCAAAGCATGCTGCGTTTGGCACCTCAATCAATCAATGTATCCTTATTCCGACCTTACTTATGGGAGGTGCGAAATCCATTGATGGCACTTTCGGCACTGGAGAGTTTTATCACGCTGTTGGCAACCATTTTGGTAATTATGCAAGTCCGTAGTTATTTGTTTTACTACATCCGGGCCGAAGTAATTTTTTGTCTGGTGTTCGCGCTCATATTCGCCTTTGGGGTGGGGGTTTCATCGTATAACTTTGGGACGCTTGCCCGCTATAAAATTCCGTTGCTACCATTTTATTGGTCGGCCTTGGCCATTATCTATTCATCCTGGGCACACGACCGTAAAGCCGCTATGAAATCTAAAGAGGTTGCCTGAGCAGGCTATCTACATCCTGCCGAAGAACTCCGCTTTCAATCTGAGCTCCTGCATGATTAAGGTGATGACGGTCTTTCCAAAAAGAAGCGTGTTGTTGTAGTGCAGGTATATTTTTCTGTGAGTAGTTGATGTAGGGCACACCCATTTTTTCTAAATTTTTTTCAAGTTCAAGAACTCCACCTGTGGCTATATATCGGTATGAATAAACAGGCGATGTGAAGCAAATTACTCGTGTTTTTTCTTTCTGGCAACGATCGATAAACGCGCGCAAGTAGTTCCACTGTTGAAGATTTAGTTTTTCGTTTGATGGCGGCTGCGCTTGTTGAAGTGAATACATCGTGGTGATGCTATCCGTTTCACTGGGCTCAATGACCATATAGCCATTGGATCTGTAGTTAGTGCGCCGGGTTTGCAGGTAATTTTTCATCAGACTGATGACGCGACCGTTGTAGCGGTAGGAAGCAAAGAAAAATTTAGTCGGCTCGTAAGGAGATAAAGCATTCAACTCGTTGGTGATCCATTCATTTTTTGAATGATAATATTTTAAGTTTTGAATGTCGCGATTGGATTGTTCACCAATAAACTCTTCCGGCTCGATATGTAGTAAAATCAACTTCGGCATTTTTCCTTCACGCGCCATTTGTGTTAATAATCCGGTTTGAAAAATCTGGTGCATGCCGGCATGGCAAAGATTATAGGTTGAGGCAGGAAAACTATCTGGAATGATTTGATACAACGCACGTGAGTTTCCCATTACCACCCATTCCGGCGTTTTTTCGAGTGAAAGGTAGTAGTTGATTTTGCCACCGCTTTGTCCTGTTTTGGTTTGCCGGTAGAAATAATCGAACAGGTAGCTGAGGCTTCGATCGCAAATGAAGAGAAGCCCCACACTCAACAAAAAAATGATGCTAAATTTTCGCATGACTCAGAATTGAAAGTAGATAAACTGATCTCCCTCTGAAACACCAAAAAGAATAATCAACAAGGTAAAACCAACCAACCAAGCCACCGACCTACCTGCCGAACGCATAGTGAAAAATGAATCACCTTTCTTTCGGAGGAAGAAAAACTCAATGAACAGCAATACAAAAAAGGCGAATGTCATCCCGGCAAAAATGCCTGTATCTTGAATGCGTAGGTTCCAAAAATGGAAAGGCTGAATCATGTTGTTCAGAATACCCATAGCCTGCTTGAAGGAGTTGGCGCGAAAGAATACCCACGTCAGGCAGATCAGATGAAACGTAATGAATACTTGCCCACATTGAAGCAAGAAAGAGGAGGCTCGAACTTTATGGGTGTCCAACAATTTTTCAATACTCAGATAAAGCCCGTTGAGAAAACCCCAGATCACAAAATTCCACGAAGCGCCATGCCATAACCCGCCCAGCAACATGGTAACGATCAGATTACGATAGGTTTTCCACTTGCCCAAACGATTTCCCCCCAGAGAAATGTAGAGATAGTCTCTCAGCCAACTAGAAAGAGACATGTGCCAGCGCCTCCAGAATTCGGTCACACTTTTCGAGAAGTAAGGCAAGTTAAAATTGATCATTAAGCGATAACCCATCACACGTGCTGCCCCGAGCGCCATATCGGAATAACCGGAGAAATCGCAATAGATTTGAAAAGCAAAGCAATAGGTGGCGAAGATGAGCGTAAAACCGGAATTGACTTCCCAATTGTTATAAATGGAGTTGACGTAAATGGCCAGCTGATCGGCAACGACTACTTTTTTAAAGAGCCCCCAGATCATTTGCTGCAACCCGGAAATGGCCTCTGCGGCATCGAACTTTTTTTCCTCACGAAATTGGGGCAACACATTTTGAGGTCGCTCGATTGGACCCGCCACCAGTTGCGGGTAGAACAATACATACAAACTGTAGAGCCCCAAATGCCGTTCAGCCTTTTGACGGTGTCGATACACTTCGATCACGTAACTCATTGCTTGAAATGTGTGAAACGATAAGCCGATCGGTAACAGAATGTGGAGGAGCGGTACTTCATGCACCTTCCAGCCGAGGGCTACAATAATTGCATTTACGTTTTCGATGAAGAAATTGTAATACTTAAAAAAAGCCAACACACCCAGATTGGAAACCAGGCTGATGGTAAGGAATAACTTTCGTCTGGAACCCTGCGCTCCTTCGATGTAGATGCCCGCGATATAATCGATGAGGATGGTGAAAAATAGGATGAGAATGTAAATGGGCACAAAGGCACAGTAGAATACACAACTGGCGATCAACAAATGAATCCACCTGAAGCGATGGGGCAGAGCAAAAAACACCGCGGTAACGATGACAAAGAAAAGCGCAAACTGAAGTGAATTGAATAGCATCTATGTTTCCTAATGGCCTGAAAAATATTGATTTAATATGACATCATCAATTTATGGGGTGCCGTCGGCCTGACAGCAGGCAAGTTATGCATGTCGTATATTCTTTGTTCCTTTGCAGCATAGTTTACGAATGATTTCTACCCATTCCACTTTTTTCTTTTGCGATGTGTGCGATACGTTGTATCGTTCCAATACCACCTTTGATTTCATTCGTTTTGTGGTGGCCAAGAGAAGTAAGCTCCAACACTTTCTTCTCAAATTGATCAGCAGCACTCGGTCTCCTTTGTTTTATATGTTGATTTTGCTGAACAAGGCAACCCACCGCGATTGGCCGCGCCAGTTAGCATTGCGCTTTTTGCGAGGCATGACAGCCGAAGAACTGGATAAGGAAGCCTTGGAATTTTATCATCAATTTTTAGTGCCCCGAGCCAACGCGGAGGTATTCCATTATATCTTACAGCCCGGTGTGACAGCCATTTTACTTTCCTCCAGCATCCATCCCGTGATCAAGGCAATTGCCAAGGCAAATCAGTTGTCCTATTTTTCGTCGGAGTTGGGAATGGAGCAGGGCAAGGCAACCGGAAAACTTTTAGTGGACATGACCGGGTGCAAACACGAAATGGCTAACAAGTTAATTGCCGAGCGTGCGCTTTCATCTTTTGGTGTGATTACCGATAACCGCACCGACTGGCAGTTGGTTCAGTTAGCCGATGAGCGATTGGTAGTGGTTGCCAACGAATCGCAAAAGCAATTTTGGAAATCTTTGAATCCGCATTTTATTTTAATTAGATGAGCCCGCTCGCATATTTTCCTTTTTTCTATTTTCAAAAAACCCGATTGAATAATTGGAAGGCATTCATTTTTCATGGAGCCTATGAATGGATTCCAGTGTTCGTATTGGCATTTTATTATTTCCCTGCCCTCCGTACGCTGGCCGATGTACTCTTGTATTATGTGGCTTTCATTTCAATTTACGAGATCGGTTATCTCACCAACGACCAGCAAGCCCATGCAGAAGCAGAGGGGCGCAAGCGAACAGAGAAGCTTGGAGGCTGGCAGATCGTACTTTTTGTGTCGATTCGGTTAGCAGCTTTTTTAGTGGTGACAGTAGTTGAGAGCCAGCTCTCTTCCGGTTGGTGGTGGGGCTGGTATGGCTTGTTGGTCATTCAATTTTTCATTCACAACCAAATCCAAATTCGGTCTCTTAAATCTATCACATTTTCTTTTCTTGCGTTTATCCGATTTTTATCACCCATCTTCATGCTTATTCCGATGGTGGCTATTTCCACCTTGCTTTTACCCATTTTTTTGAACTACGTGTTGTTTCGGCTTTTCACCTACCTCGATTCCAAAGACTTTTTAAAGAATTTTGATCGAAAATCTGGAGCGTATTATCGAGGTTTCTATTTGTTGATGGTACCTTTTTCCATCATTGTGGCGGTGCTTATGCACACCTGGCTTCCACTGATCTTTACAGGCTATTATGCGTTGGTAGCTTTGGGGTTTAGCCTGTTGGCATCTTCCGTTCCTGCCGCCTCTGAATGAATATTTTAAGTAAATTTGCGATCTGGTTTTTTACTAATTTATCAAGTTGAGCGCAACAGCTTCTTCCCTACTTTCTCAAACTCCAAAAATCAGATTGCAATGGTAGTAATTGTAGATTATGGGGTAGGCAACCTGATGGCTATACAGAACATCATTCGCAAGGTGGGCGGCGATTCGGTGGTATCATCAGAACCAGAAATAATTTCACAAGCGCACAAGTTAATTTTGCCCGGCGTGGGAGCTTTTGGTTACTGTGCACAACAGCTGAAAAGTCGTAATCTCATTCCGGTGCTGCAGCAAGAAGTACTGCAAAAGAAGAAATTAGTTTTAGGCTTATGCGTAGGTGCGCAATTGATGACCTCGGGCAGCGAAGAAAGCCCCGAAGAAGGGCTTGGGTGGGTGAGTGCACGCACGGTTAAGTTTAACACCAATGTCGTACCGATTGTGCCCCACATGGGATGGCGCGATGTTCATTTCAATGGACAGTTGCCGTTAAGCAAGGGTTTTGAAGAAGAGGCCAGATTTTATTTTGTTCATTCGTATCATTTTCAGTTTAGCCGCCCCGAAGAAGTATTAGCGACTGCACACTACGGATATGATTTTGCGTGCGCATTTCAAAAAGAAAATATTTTGGGTGTTCAGTTTCATCCGGAAAAAAGCCATCGATTTGGCATGAAGTTGTTTCAAAACTTTTTAGAAGCTTAAGCCAAAGCAACGAGCATGAAACGAGTACGAGTTATACCGGTAATCATGATCAACAGTGGTCGCGCTGTTATAACCCAAAAATTCAGTAAGCCTATTTACGTGGGCGATCCAATCAACTCGATTAAAATATTAAATGACAAAGAAGTTGATGAGTTAGTCATTCTAGACATTACCGATAAAAAAATTCAAAAGCGACCTGACTTTGATTTGATTGAGAAAATGGCCTCGGAAAGTTTTATGCCATTGGCCTATGGAGGCCATGTAACTGAAATGGCAGATGCAGAGATATTATTGAAATGCGGTATTGAAAAAATCTCTTTCAACCATGCGCTATTTTCACATCCTGACTTGGTGAAGGAACTTTCCTATCGGGTGGGCAAACAAAGTATTGTGGCTTCGATAGATGTGAACAAAAACTTTCTGGGTCACTATCAGATAAAAACCAAAAATGGCTCAGAGACGGTAGGCACCGACATCGAGAAAATTTTGAAAAGCGTTTTGGAATTGGGTGTGGGTGAAATTTTTCTCAATACCATTTACCGCGATGGGTCAATGGCTGGTTACGATGAAAAGATTGTGAAGCGTGTTACGAATGCGGTGGATGTTCCTGTTATCGCCTGTGGGGGAGCTGCGAGCATTGCTGATTTTTTAAAAGTGGTAAAGGAAGGTGGAGCTTCGGCTGTAGCCGCAGGTGCGATGTTTTTTTTCAAAGGTGGATTCAATAGCATTCTTGTCAATTATCCCGATCAGAAAAAATTGCTTTCCGAGTTCTACACACATATCGATTAAACTAAGACAGAATTTTGGAAAGATGTGGCGTTGCCATTTGAAGCCAATACCAAATAAAAGGGGGCACCAGTATCTAAATTTTTGTTAATTTTGACGAACTAATACAAATAATTACTCGTGGAGTATATTATCAAGCCCAAAAAAGGATTGGATTTTAACTGGAGCGAGCTATGGCAGTACAAGGAACTTTTTTACTTTTTTACGTGGCGCGACATTAAAATAAAATATAAGCAAACCGTACTTGGTTTTTTGTGGGCGGTTCTACAGCCCCTTTTCATGATGCTGATTTTTACTTTTTTCTTTGGTCGGGCCCTTCAAATACCATCACAGGGCATGCCTTATCCGATTTTTGTTTTTTCGGGATTATTGATTTGGAATTGTTTTTCTGCGGGGCTCACCAATGCATCCGGCAGCATGGTTAACAATGCCAGCATTATAAAAAAAATTTATTTCCCTCGCTTGATCGTACCTGTTTCATCCATCTTGGTGGCTATTTTTGATTTTCTCATGGCATTTGTACTTTTTGTGCCGCTACTGATTTTTTTCAAGCAACCGGTACATCTCTCAGCGTTATGGTGCTGGCCCTTATCCGTTTTGATAGCAGTTATATCAACGCTCGGGCCAAGTTGTTGGCTTGCCGCATTAAATGTAAAGTATCGTGATTTTCGATATGTTCTTCCATTCTTAGTTCAGGTGTTGTTTTTTACCACGCCTGTGATCTATCCAGTGATTCTATTACCACATCCATTTTTACAATACATGCTCGCAGCTTCGCCGATATATGCAGCAATAGAAATCTTTCGATTTCCATTGACAGGTTCTTTCGCTAATCCTGATTTAGTCATCGTTAGCCTACTATCTTCCATAACTCTGCTTGTGATAGGAGTTTATTACTTTCGAAAGACAGAAGATTTTTTTGCTGATTTTGCGTGAGCGATGAAACCAATATTAGAGGTTAGTCATATTTCCAAGAAATTCCTTTTGAATCATCAAACAGGTGGATATCTAAGTCTTCGTGAACAACTGACTCTTAAGAAGGGTTTACGAAAAAAGAAAGAAGACTTTTGGGCACTGAACGATATCACTTTTGATGTGATGCCGGGAGAATCGTTAGGTATCATAGGAAGAAATGGGGCAGGTAAATCAACCTTACTTAAAGTGCTTTCTAAAATAACACCGCCCACTTCAGGTCAAATCATTTCGCGTGGGCGCGTAGCTAGTTTACTAGAAGTGGGTACTGGGTTTCATCCAGAATTAACAGGCAGAGAAAATATTTTTTTCAATGGCTCTCTGCTCGGCATGAAACGTAAAGAAATCGAAAATAAATTTGATGAAATTGTAGACTTCAGTGGAGTTGAAAAGTTTTTGGATACACCCCTGAAGCATTTTTCAAGTGGCATGCAACTTAGGTTAGCATTTGCCGTGGCCGCATTTTTAGAACCCGAAATATTGATTATTGATGAAGTTCTCGCCGTAGGCGATTCAGACTTTCAAAAAAAATGCCTCGGCAAGATGGAGTCGGTGAGCCAAACCGAGGGTAGGACCATCATTTTTGTTAGCCACAACTTAGCTACAGTAACGCAATTATGTAAGAAGGCTATTTTGTTAAGGGATGGCGCCATTAGTGAAATGGGGGAGTCTACTGCTGTGGTACACTCCTACATTGCCTACAATAAAAACATAAAAGGCGAAAATGGACTTCGCAATCTCGATTTACGAAAAGGCAATGGTCGTTTCCGTGTGCTGTCTATAAAACTGCTCAGCGAAGAAATGGAACCGATATCAATAGCCAGAACAGGTAGTGCAGTTGTCTTTGAAATTCAGCTCGATCAGCAAATCGATGGAGCACTTGGAGCTTTTCGTATAGACTTTGCAATCGATACGGAACAAGACATGCGTGTAGGCTGGTTTAGTTCGGATGCGACGGGCGCAGATCTCACGCATCAATTTGATACCGTTTATTTAAAAATCCCAAGGTTTATTTTTGGCGAGGGAACATACTATTTAACATTCTACTCTACGTGGAATGGAAATGTGGAAGACTATATTCATCAAGCATTTTCATTTCCGGTGGAAGAAGGAGACTTCTTTAACACGGGAAAAATGATCCCCAAATTTCAAACATTTATCTATTCTGATCATTCAGTTTTTTCTAAGCGATGAGTACTTATAACTTGTTATATCGACTTAGGCAGAAATGGAAGTATCATACAGCCTCTACCTCTTTTGAAAAAAAAGTGGCAGAGATAAACAGAAATGGTCCTGTCATTGCTCAAAAGGATGGATTTTTTTGGTTGATTGGGTCCAGCGTCAAGTTAGATTCTAGCTATCATGAATTTGTTTTAGATCGTTTTGATTCCTTCACTACTTTAATCAATAGCGAAGGAGAATTTAGTTTTGAGGGTACGGAAGTGTTCTTTACGATACGCAACATAAAGCTATTGGTAACTACTGCCGAAGAGCTTTTTATAATCAATGAGATTTACATCGAAAATTGTTATTCGATCGCAGTGTTGGGGGCGTATCAAGTTATTGATGTGGGTATGAATGTGGGGTATGCCAGCTTGTTTTTTGCTAATGACCCGAAAGTTGAAATGGTTTATGGCTATGAACCTTTCACCACAACATTTGAGCATGCCCAAAAAAATATCGTATCAAACCCGCATCTTCAGAAAAAAATAAAACCTTTCAATGTCGGACTTGGAAAAAAAGATGAGGTGATAGAGGTATCGTTTTCCCAAAACTTAAAGGGAAAAAATTCAATTCAACCTGCTCAATTCCCAAATGAAAAGATCACTTTAAAGGAAGCCTCCAATTTGATAAGTGTGATTTGTGAAAATAATCCATCGCTTCCATTATTTATTAAAATGGATTGTGAGGGATCAGAGTTTGATATTTTTAGCCAACTTTCTCAGTCTCCAATCGCGACCCAGATTTTTGGATTTATCATTGAATATCATTTTAGAAATCCACAACCTATTATAAGCACACTAAACGAAAACAATTTTAAGTGTCAAGTTAGGGGGAATTCTGAAATTGGATTGATCACAGCATTTCGATAGAAAATGATTCGATTTAAACGCATGTCTCTTTTCCGCTACTTATCGCATTATTGAAAGAAAGAACCTGATCACCGAAAAAATCAACTAATGAATTCTTAAAAATAAATTTCATAGTTGACTGATTTATGTTGAATTTGATTTTTTAGTTGAATAGGATATGAAAGTAGTTCTCTTTTCGACAGATTGGCCAGAGTACATGATAAGCTTGGCGAACGAAATGAGTAAACGATGCATCACAATTTTGATGATGCCAAAAAACAACGGCCTGTCCGAAGCCCACAAGAGATGCCTGAATGAAAAAGTTACACTCGAAACATTTGAATGGATAGACTACAAAAGCATTAGGCGTAATTTTCAAATGCTGCGTGAAATCCTGAGAATCATTTGGAGGGTGAAGCCTGATATTTTGCACGTCCAATCAAATGGGTTCCGATTGTTTTTTTGGGTAGCATTATTTAAGCCATTCCGAACAAAAATCGTAAACACAATTCATGACCCTGAAAAGCACTCTGGAGATGCCTTATCGCTTGCGGTCGACGATTCGTTAGTTGAGTACACGATGCGATTTTTTACGAAAAAATACATTGTGCATGGCACCCGTTTAATAGACGAGTTGGCAAGAGCTTATAAAATTTCAAGGAACCGAATCGTAAGTATTCCGCACGGTCATTTTGGGATTTATAAAAATTTTCAGCAGGAAGAGGCCACTGAGACAACTTTTGTTGTGCTTTTTTTTGGCCGTATATGGCCTTACAAAGGGCTGACTTATTTTATTGAAGCTGCGAATTTATTACATGCTCAATCCGATAAAATTAAGTTTTGTATAGCTGGTACAGGAGAGAGTTTAGATAAATACGTATCTCAAATACACCGCAAAGATTTATTTCAAATTTTGAATAGAAAAATACCCATTCAAGAGGTGGGCATGCTTTTTCAAAAAGCCTCTGTTGTAGTATTACCTTATTTGGATGCAACTCAAAGCGGTGTTATTCCGATCGCATATGCTTATTCTAAGCCGGTTATCGCTACAGCTGTTGGTGGCCTACCCGATGTAGTAGTTGAAGGGCAGACGGGCTTTTTAACAGACGTAAAATCATCGCAGCAAATTGCCGATAAAATACTTTATTTGTATTCTCATCCGGCTGAAAAAGTGCAAATGGAGAACAACGCTTTTGATTTCGCACACACACAACTATCGTGGGATAGAATTTCTGAAATGACGTATTCTATTTACACTAGTTTATAATTATGTGCGGCATTGCAGGTTTTATCAATTTTAATTTTCAGGAAACTGTTCCCCAATACGACTGGAATAAATTTACAGAACCATTTAAATATCGGGGGCCAGATGATGCGGGGGACTGGCATTTGCGGGGTAACACAGTTGTCTCTTTTTTTCACACACGCCTTAGCATCATCGACCTTAACCCTACCGGGCATCAACCCATGACGAGTACGTCTGGTAAAACCACCATAGTATTCAATGGCGAGATTTACAATTATCAACAGCTAAAACATGAATTGATATTGGCGGGATTTAAATTTCACACCTCGTCCGATACCGAAGTCTTATTGAACGGATTTGAATGTTGGGGCATACACACGCTACTCCACAAAATTGATGGGATGTTTGCATTTGCTATGTTTGATAAGTCGAAAGAAGAATTATTCCTTGCCCGCGATCGATTTGGAAAAAAACCGCTCTACTTTAGTACAATCGACTCGCAATTAGTATTCAGTTCAGATATCAGAAGTTTCAAGCATGTAAAGTCTTTACCTCTAACAATTGACTATCACGCACTGGGGTATTACTTCTCTGAGTATAGCACTCCCCTGGAGAATACGATATGGAATGAGGTAAAAAAATTAAAGCCATCAACCTATCTGAAATATGGCAAACAAGGAATAATTGAAAGTAAATCGTATTGGAATCTAAATTATAATCTTTCATGCAAATTAAGTACGCATGAGATTGAAGAGCGAGCCGTTTTTCTCTTGCGAAAAGCAGTAAAGAAGAGATTGGTTTCAGATGTTCGGGTAAGCGCACTATTAAGTGGAGGAATAGATTCTTCTTTGATTGTTGCATTAATGGCCGAACAGACCCATGGAGCAGTTAGAACTTATTCAGTAGGCTTCCATGAAGAGGGATTCAATGAGTTACCCTATGCAAGGCAAGTAGCCAATCGGTTTGGTACTGATCATACTGAATTAATTATTACCCCTCAGCAACTTAACGATATCGATAGTCTAATTTTAGAATATGGTGAGCCGTTTGCCGATTCATCCATGATCCCTACTTATTTGATGTCAAAACAAATTTCAGCGAGTGAAAAAGTAGTCTTGGGAGGAGATGGAGGGGATGAATTATTTGCCGGGTATGATTCGTATTACTTCGCATATAAGTATGATCAGGTAAAGTCGTATGGTAAATTTTACTGGCTATCCCGATTATTGAACAATGCTTTCCCTTCGTATCGAACGGAGTTGTTGAAACGCCTGTTGAATCAAACGAGATATCCGAATTATACGCTCTTGGACCGGAATTTTTGCTTTGATAAAAATGATCTCAGAAACCTAGTTGATAACAAAACATTTTGGGGATCGACACAAACAGAGCACGAACGAGTGTGGAATGAGTATGCTCCCGGCTCCAGCCATGAACTGATCAATGTATTGTCTGCTTCATTAAAAACGCGACTCCTGAATGATTATCTTGTTAAAGTAGATCGTGCATCCATGTATGCCTCTGTAGAGATGAGAAGTCCTTTTTTGGATAAGGATTTAGCTGAATTTGTGGCAACTTTACGCCCTGATCAAATTTATAAAAAAGGTGAGCCAAAGGCTATTTTGAAAAACGTAGCAAAGCGGTATTTTCCGTCCGATTTCATATATCGAAAAAAGATGGGCTTTGGCATCCCCATTGGTAATTGGTTCAAAACCGACCTAGCAGCAAAGCTGAGAGAGGTTATGGAAACAAGACAAACGATGGTAGACTTAAATTATAAGTTTATCCAGCAGCTTTTGGATGAACATATTAAAGGGTATGCTGACCATACGGAAAAACTTTGGTCATTGTATGTGTTTCATATTTGGGCCTCGAAGCAATGAATGTTCTATACCTAGCAAATCCCCATGATAATCACGATGTAAAGTGGATTACGTTTTTTGTGGAAAAAAACGTAAAAGGATTTTTAATGCCTCGAATAAAAGACACAACGAAGTGGCATAACACAAAAGACCTCGGAAAAACAGTATTGCTATCTGGTATTAACGATTTTTCAATTTTTCAATTTCACAAAACACTACGCACTGCTTATTTCATAAGGAAATTCATAAAAAGTAATAACATTAACGTTGTTCACGTTATGTTTGCAGAGCCAAACGCGTTGTGGTGTTTGTTTAGGTGGTATTTTTCTGTTCCTATAATCATTACTTGCCGAGGCACAGATGTATTAAAAACAATCCCTAGGGTTTTCAAAGAAAAGAGTTTCATTAATTTTTTTGTTGCCATAGCGTATCGTTGGGCGTTTCGCGCCGCAGATTTCGTTACGGGTACGTCTCATCAGCAATTGGAGTCCATAACTGCATTTTCGGGAAGGACAAAAAATATGCGTGTTGTTCGAACGGGTGTTAATTTGCAGTATTTGCATTCAGACACATCGCCTCATTTTCCTCTGGAAGATAACCAGCCGTACATTTTGTTTCCCCGTTATATAAGACCATTGTATAATCATTTGTTTTGCCTGAAAGCAATTGAAGAATTTCCAGCTGAAGTAAAAAATAAGTACAAAATGGTTTTCGTTGGCAAAGACAGTAAACACTGCGATAGCGAATACCAGGAACAAATGATTCAAAGAATGAAATCTATGCAAGGTGTTGTTTTTGATTTCTTAAAAGAATTAGATCAAGAGCAACTTTTTGAATTGTACAAGAGATCATCGCTTGTAGTAATGACTCCCTTATCAGACGGCAGCCCGGTTACTGCCATGGAAGCAATTGCTAGCGGGTGCAAAGTGATATTAGGACCCTTAAATTACGATTCTGAAATATTTGGGGAATGGGCGTACCAACTAAAAAATTGGGATGCGACAGAATTAACCAATTTGATGGTTCACTGTTTACATACCAGTAGCCCCGCTAATCTGAGAAACTATTTTTCTTTGGTTGATCAAAAAATTGAAATGGGAAAAATTGCTGATTTGTACAATACGTTAGTTTATGTGGATTGTGAGCGAATTTGAGATGAAACAAAAAGTTACCGTGCAAAATCTATTATCTTCTGAAGCTGATGTATAAGCAATGCAAAAAATGTATACTGGATACCTCCGATGATGTAGACATTACATTCAATCAAGTAGGTATTTGTAGTTATTGTCAAAAATATGAGCTGGAAGAGAGGATATATCATCCGGATGCCTTCACCGCAGAGCGAGAGTTAAGTAACTGGATTACGAAGATAAAATCTGAAGGAAAAGGAAAACCCTATGATTGCATTTTAGGAATCAGCGGCGGTGTAGATAGCACGTACCTCGCTTTAAAGGCAAAAGAATTTGGGTTGCGCCCATTGTTTGTCCATTTTGATAACGGATGGAATTCAGAGCTTGCTGTTAAGAACATCGAAAACATCGTAACAAAGTTGGAATATGATTTACATACTGTTGTTATCGATTGGGAGGAGTTTCGTGATTTGCAATTGGCCTTTTTAAGAGCATCAGTTGTCGACATTGAGCTGATCACTGATCACGCCATCCTGGCTTCATTGTATAAATTGGCAATTCAACATCAAATCAAATTTATTCTTAGTGGCGTAAACTATGTGACTGAGTCCATTCTTCCATCCTCTTGGATTCACGACAAACGAGATCATGTACATATTCGTGCTATCAATAAACAATTCGGAACACGTGAGTTGAAAAAATTCCCTTTGTTGAATTCAACCCTTCTCATCCAAGCGGCATGGTTAGGTGTACAATCGGTGCCTCTGCTCAACTACATGCCCTACAATAAGAAGGACGTGAAGAAGCAAATAATCAATCTACTTCAGTGGCGTGACTATGGTGGCAAGCACTATGAATCAATTTTCACGCGATTTTACCAGAGTTACATTCTGGTGAAAAAATTTGGTGTCGATAAGCGTAAGGCACACCTGTCTAATTTGATTTGCTCCGGACAGATGACCCGAGAGGAAGCTTTGAGTGAAATAAGCACACCTTCGTATCCTCCAGAGTTGCAGCGACAGGATTTGATGTTTGTCCTGAAAAAATTCGGACTGACCGAAGCGGAATTTGAAAAGATCATGAAGTTGCCTGTAAAAAAACATTCCGATTATCCGGTCAATCGGGGGATTTATGATCGCTACAAAATTCTAAAGATACTCTCACCGGTGTGGAAACTGCTGAAAAAAATACGGCACAAAAACGCGTAAACCTTTAATAACCCTTTGCAAGCAGTTCGATTTCGCGTAAATGATTTTCGTAACTGTTTGCATGGGCATACTGAATTCGCTTCTCTTGCAACTCAGCCCGGTTAAAGCCAGCCAAATTTTTGATTACTTCCTGAAATCGGATGGGCAACTCATTTCTTTGTTTTACCATCTCGAAAAGTGGAGGTGCGAGTTGATCGTATGTGCTGATTCGATTGGATACAACTACCTTTCCGGTACTTAAATATTCCAATACTTTGTGACTGTTCGAAGTGACGTGCCCTATCTTTTCTATATGGTAGCAGATGAGAAACAAATCAAATGATTGAATTATTTCCACTACCTTTTCTGGAGGCAGTTGACCCACTAACTTCACGTGGCTAAAACTTTTCAGTTGATTAATAAATTCATTTTGCAAGTTAAATTCACCCAGATTACTCGACGAGGTGGGACCAATAAGGTAAAATTCAACTTCCGTATTCTGTCGGATGATCTCAACCAAAATTTCATGATCAATTCCAAAAGATAAGAGATTGCCTACGTACCCACACTTGATTCTACCACCCGCTGGATTTGAATTTTTTTTTGTGTTTAGGTAAACCGGGCTCACACCATGATTGATAAAATGAGTGATCCGATGCAGCGATTGATACTTATCCAGAATGGGTTGCGCTACGGATAAAACCAGGTCTGCTGTTTTAGCGCAGAACAAATCAAGCTGTGTATCGATAAAATCTACACAATGAAAAATAGACAAATGAGCACCGAATAGAGATAGATTTTGAAAGCGAAATGGATCGAAGCTCCATACAATGTCAAATGGGCCACAGAATTTTTGTAGCCTGCGTATTTCATAGCGATTCAACAAATTAAATAAAGGCAGAATGAATAGCAGTCGGTTGAGACCTTTAAAGGTGCTATCATAATCAAGCAAAGTAACGTTTTCATACCCCGATGGTGAAGCAACAATACCCTTTACCCTAGAAGGCGGATTAAGAAAATAGACTTTATTATTCTTGGCAAGCGCAATGGCATAATTGTGCTTGGACACACGGTTAATGCCCCACCGCTCAGGCGAAATGATGAGAATTTTTTTGTTATGGAAATCCATTCCGATTTTTGATCATCACAAAAGTATCGTTTCATAATGTAAAACCCTACGCGGTGTTTATGCATGATTGACTTTCACTGAATTAAAACTTACATACACAAGCAGCTGGATTCCCAACTTGTAGAAGGAATCTTTTCGGATAGTATGGTTATATTTGCCGGATGTGGTAGCGTCAAATGAATTGGAGAATCGCCACCTGCGCAGATGAAGAAGAAAAAACTAGGAGTATTTCTATATAACCGATTGTTTGACCCCGTTATTCAATCCAACTTCTGGCTTTACATTCAGGACTTATTGGAAAGAGATACCTCTACAACCTGGGAGATTTATTTAATCACTTTCGAAAACGCGTCGCTGCCCCTCACCGATGAGCAACAAAACCGAGTGGCCTACTGGCAGAGCAAAGGAGTAGTTTGGATGGCTCAACACTGGCACCCGGGCATAGGATTGCTATCAAAGGCAAAGGATGTTTGGCAAGGATTTGTAACTGTCTTCAAATTACGTTTGAAAGGCTGCCATCATTTTGTTTCGCTTGCATCCGTAGCAGGGTCGTATCTCTATCTCTACCATTTGCTTTTGCGATTCAAATTTTATCTCTATCAATACGAGCCACACAGCGAATATGCCATTGATAATGGAATGTGGAAGCCCGGTAGTCTTCAATACAAAATCGCACATTACCTTGAAAGAAAATCTGCCGAGGCTGCCACGGTGATTTCATCAGGCACCCGGTTCATGCAAAGCAGGTTGATGGATGATTGGAAAGTGAAGGCACACTTTTTTAAAATTCCATCGGTAGCCAACGATCAGAAATTTTTATTCAATGCTACGGATCGCCATGAAGTTCGAAAGCAGTTGGGTATTGCAGAAGATACACGCCTTCTTTTTTACCCTGGAAAATTTGGCGATCTGTACTATCGTGAAGAGATGGCATTTATGTACAAATGGCTTCGCGAGCTCAATCCTTCTTTACATCTTTTAATTGTTACCCCCCACACCGATCAAGAGGTAATCGACTTGTTTAACTCCGCATCTGTTGATCAACGACACTACACTATTGCACACAGTGATTACGCGGGCATTCACCGCTATTATTCGGCTGCCGATTTTGCAATCATCTCCGTGCCGCCAGGTCCATCGAAACAATTTATATCGAACATAAAAGTCGGTGAATACCTGTGTGCCGGATTGCCCTACTTGATCACCAAAGGTGTTTCAGAAGATTATTTGTTTGCAAGTGAGCGCCAAGTGGGTGTGGTGGTCAACGATTTTACCGAGGCAGATGTGAAAGCGGCGTACCCGCATATTGCTGAGTTTCTTACGATGGATAAAACAGTATTGCGAACACGCTGCCGGCAGGCTGGCATTGAGTACAGGGGCTTTGATCGCTTGAACACTATTTTTAAACAAGCTCTTACCAGCCTCTACTAGTAATGACCGACACTGCTCTACCGCTGCATGTTCTTTTTGTGAGCATTTCCTTTCCGCCGAAGAATGATCCGGAATGCTTACAAACAGCGAAGTATTTTACCTATCTCAGAAAGAATTCAGATTATCGGATCACGGTGGTCACTTCCGCTATACCAACACTTTTCATGCCGTACGATGCGCAATTAGAGAAGTATGCCGGCGGCTATGATCAACGCATCGATATTCCGATTTATGAAAACAAGTGGACAAACTTTTTGCTACGCAAGTTTTGGCCCGGGGGAATCGATTATCCCGATTCGAAGTTTACATTTCATTGGCAAATGAAGCGTGTGCTCAAGTCATTACACGGTAAGCCTGATGTGATTTATTCGCGATCGTATCCGCTAAGTTCTGCTTTAATGGCTTACAAGTTGGCCACGCACTTTGACATTCCCTGGGTGATGCACCTGAGCGATCCGTGGGTCGATTCGCCGGTGAAGCAGTATTCGAAAAAGCAGACGGCTTATCATAGTAGGTGGGAGCAGTCTTGCTTTGAGCGAGCCACAGCCATCGGCCTTACCTCACAACATGCAGTCGATTTCTACAAGCGAAAGTATCCTTCCTTTGCAGATAAAATTCACTTATTCCCCAATGTGTATGACCCGGCCGATTTTTCGAGTGAGAAAATAGATTTTTCAACACGACTCAAAATCACCTACACCGGTGGCTTAGCAGGAGAACGTTCAGCTAAAAATTTTCTTCAGGCATGTCAGCAATTGGTAAATGAGAAGCCCCATCTGGCTAATCAATTTGAAGTGATTTTTGCGGGGCCGATGGATCGGAGAAGTCAACATGTATTTGCAGAGAACCAATTGACGAACATTCGCCACATCGGTGAGTTACCCTATCCCAAAGCGTTGGAGTTGATGAAGCAAGCGCACGTGTTGCTCAACATCGATTTACCAATTAAAGACCCCAACATGGCCATGTTTTTTGCGTCTAAGCTGCTCGATTATTTTTTAGCAAAGCGAACCATTCTCTCATTAACGAGCAAGGGCAGCGCATCAGAAAAAGCGTTGGAAAAAGTGAATGCCACGGTCCTTCTTTTGGATGATATGGCAGGTATGAAATTATTCATCGAAAGAGCTATTCAGGCATACCAGGCTAAGGAGGCAGCTTTTTTTACATTGGATGCCCACACAGATGCATTTAGCGCAGATGTGAATGCAATGAAATTGGCGCAGATGCTTGCTTCCGTGTGCGGACGAAGTTGATCGAAAAGGTTAACCGTAATTTGATGAATACTGACGGTGCCGTCAGTATTGTCAAGGTTAAGCCATGACAATCCAAAAGATTCGTCAGTAAATTGATTAACTCTTTAATTCCTAACGCATAATCTGGGTTTAACATTCCGCCCCTATAGGGCGGTGTGGAGATAATTGTTTTGTTTACAAATATTTCGTCCCTATGGGACGATCCTGTCGAAGAGGGTTTAAGCATAATTTTTCGCACGCAATCAGCACCTATCGGGGTGCTATAATTGTGAAAAATTGATGATGTGGAATAGCACCCCATCGAGGTGTCATATTTGTAGAAAATTAATGATGTGGAATAGCACCCCATCGGGGTGCCATATTTGTAGAAAAATTGATGATGTGGAATAGCACCCCATCGAGGTGCCATATTTGTAGAAAATTAATGATGTGGAATAGCACCCCATCGGGGTGCCATATTTGTAGAAAATTGATGATGTAGAATAGCACCGCAGTGGGGTGCCATATTTGTAGAAAATTGATGATGTGGAATAGCACCCCAGCGGGGTGCCATATTTGTAGAATTATTTTTACGAAGAAATAGGAACCCCGAAGGGGTGTAATAATTCACGGTATAATTTTTATTAATTGATGAGTTTAACCGTAAATATGAAATAGAATCCTGACGGAACCGTCAGGATTTGGGTTTAATTTGCACTACTGTGAGATACGAGGGCACCTCTAAAAACTCAATTTCACCCTTCTCTCTGTGCAAAAGGGAAAGGGTTGAGGTGACGAATAAAAGGTTTTTAGAGGTGTCCGTAAGCCATTGTTTAATTTTAAGTTTGAATAATTTCAATTTAGCACACCCCCATTGAAAAAGATTGCCATCGTGATTGGAACCCGGCCGGAAGCCATTAAGCTCATTCCTGTCTACCTGGAATTGAAGAAAAATCCGCTTTGCGAAACGATTTTGATTTCTACCGGTCAGCACAAAGAGATGCTGCAACAGATTTTTTCCTTTTTTGAAGTCACACCTGATCATGAGTTGGGTTTGATGACCGCCAACCAGGGACTTGCGCAGATAACCGCTTTGTTGTTGCAGCGACTTGATGAGCTATTCAAGTTGTTATTACCCGACTGGGTAGTGGTGCAAGGCGATACGACTACTGCGATGACGGCGGCACTCACTTCCTTTTACCATAAAATAAAAGTAGCCCACGTGGAAGCGGGCTTGCGCAGTTATGATAACCTGGCTCCGTATCCGGAAGAGGTCAATCGAAAAATCATTTCTCAGATAGCGGATTTACATTTGGCACCTACAGAAACAGCGAAGCAAAATCTGGTGAACGAAAAACATCCGCATGTGCACGTGGTGGGCAACACCGTCATCGATGCCTTGCTGATGGGGAAGGCGCGCGTAGAAGATTTGCATGATGCGTTCAATGCACAATTTGCATCCATAGTGTCAGCCAATAAGCCGCTGATTTTAATTACCGCACATCGAAGAGAAAGTTTTGGCGAAGGCCTCAAAAATATTTGCGAGGCCATTCGTGAACTGGCTGCTTCCCACATCGAATGCGAATTTGTTTTTCCTGTTCATTTAAACCCAAATATTAGCGAGCCGGTAAATGAACTGCTGAGCGGACTTTCGAATATTCACCTGCTAAAGCCATTGCCGTATGGCGAAATGATTTTTTTAATGAGCAAAGCGCGTTTGATTTTAACAGACTCTGGCGGCATTCAGGAAGAAGCTCCGGCCCTTCATGTGCCTTTTATCGTGTTGCGCGATGTAACCGAGCGCCCCGAAGGCATAGCCGCTGGTTGTGGCATATTGGCCGGCACAGAAAAAAGCAAAATTGTGAGTGCCTTTAACTCAATTTACGACCACCCGGCAAACTATGACCGCATGGCACGATCGGTTAACCCTTACGGGGATGGTACTTCTTCCCGGCAAATTGTATCCTTGCTTCTCACATCAGGTTTGTCTTCGTAGATTTGTACTTTAAGACCTTTCAACATGATAAAAGTTTTAATAACAGGCGGTGCCGGATTTATTGGTAGTTCTCTGGCAGATCGATTGTTGGAACAGGGTAACTATGTAGTCGTATCTGTCGATAACTTTTTAACAGGCGATGTGAGAAAGGTATCCGCGCATCCCAATGGGAGGTTTATCAAGTGCGATGTCAACAATTATCAGGATATATCCGCCATCATGACCAGCTACCAGTTTGATTATGTATTTCATTACGCGGCGGTAGTTGGCGTGCAACGCACCATTGAAAATCCGATCATCGTACTCAACGATATTGAAGGCATTAAGAATATTTTGAACCTCAGCAAAAATACCGGAGTGAAGCGTGTGTTTTTCTCAAGCTCATCCGAAGTGTATGGTGAGCCGGTTGTGCTGCCCCAACATGAAGAAACAACTCCGCTCAATTCGCGATTACCTTATGCGGTAGTTAAAAATCTGGGCGAAGCTTTTTGTCGATCCTTTCAAAAGGAATACAATCTGGATTACACCATTTTTCGATTTTTTAATACATACGGACCTAAGCAAAGTACAGACTTTGTGATTTCGAAATTTATCAAAGCAGCATTAAGCCATGCACCGCTCACGCTCTATGGCAACGGAAGTCAGACGCGCACTTTTTGCTACATCGATGACAACACATCGTGTGTGCTGAAAATTCTAGAAAACAATTTGGTAGTTAACGATGTCATAAACATTGGCAACGACAAAGAGTACACCATTTTAGAGTTAGCCCAACTGATCATTCAATTGACAGGATCTAGGTCAACCATTGAATTTCTTCCATCATTGAAAGAAGGAGATATGTCGCGCCGGCAACCGGATGCTTCTAAAATGAAATCCATCGTGGGTCAAAATCTGATTCCGCTGGAAGAGGGAATTAAACACATTCTCCAGTCACAGACGTTTTTCTAGTCACGATCGTTAAAAAAATCATGACAAAACCACCTCACGAATTAGTTACTATTTCTAAAGTAGATGTATCAAAACTTCTAACTGTTTTTTAAGTGAAGGGCCTGGCTCAAGTAATTACGTGTTTGTTACTTCTGGTACACAGCGCCTATGCGCAAAGTCCGGTAGCAAGCTTCACGGCCTCAGCAACCGGGTGCCGCCAACAAGTCATCAGTTTACAGAATAATTCCACTGCTGCGGATTCGTATGCGTGGGATTTTTGCCTTGATGATATTCGAACGTTGAAATCATCAACCAATCTGGCCACCATGTCGGGTTTCAGTGGGGGAAATGGGTATAAATTGATTGAGAGCAATGGTCAATGGTTTGGATTTGCCACCAGCTATAGTGGAAACAGAATTTATCGATTAGAATTTGGAAGTGACCCTACTAGTTTTCCAACCGTAACTAATCTGGGCAACCCAGGTGGTTTGTTGCATTCTCCCGAAGGAATAGAAATTGTGCAGGCCAACGGCCAATGGTACGGATTTGTTGGGTCGCTTGATTTTAGCACACCTGCGCAAGGTATTGTGCGATTGGATTTTGGAAACTCCCTACTTAATTCACCTACAGCCAAAGATCTCGGCGATTTTGGTATCAACTCGCGCTTGCGTGAGGTGAAGGTGATTAAAGAAAATACCGATCTGATTTTGTTGGTGGTAAGTTATGGAGGCAACTCAATCGTTCGGGTAAATTACAGAGACTCATTTGATAACTTGATTTCGGCCGCCAATATTTCCAGTACAGGTGCAATTAGTGGAGTTAGTTTGCCGGTGGGCATTGATTGGGTTTATCAAAACTCAAATTTGATAATGGTCATTGCCAGTTTAGGTAATAATCGATTGATTCAATTAAATTTTGGAGCAAGCATTCTATCAACACCTAACGTGGTAGGCAATTATTCTTTTGCCGGACTTAACAGCCCCGTCAAAATCAAAATACTACAAGAAGGTAGTGCTTTTTATGGATTGGTGGGCAACGCATCAACCGCGTTGGATATCATCGATTTCAAAGATTTGAATCCGGCAAATGCGCCGGTTGAAATAGGAACCACCGGCATGCCTTCACTGGTAAGCATTGAAACCATTCGCTGGAAAGGAGCCAGTATTTTGCAAGGAGTAAGCGGAAGCAATGCCATTTTGCGCTCGCTTGTTTTTCAATCTACTTGTGATGCCAGCTATGATTATAAAGAAGTAGCATCGCCATCGGGGCTTACATATTCCTCCGCCGGAACAAAAGAGATCGAACTACTGGCATTCAATACTCAAACGGGTTACCAAGGCCGGTCAGTAGCTGCGAAGAAAGTTACGATCTCTTCTTCAGTTTCACCCGACATTGATTTTACTTTTCAAAATCAGTGTGCAAAAAACAATATCAATTTTACATCGACCAGTCTGACAGGTGGAATCAGCTCATACGCATGGACTTTTGGGGAGGGTGGGGTAGCTTCCACACAGAATCCCTCGTATGTTTATTTAACAAGTGGCACATACACGGCGGCACTTACTATCGGCGCTTCCAATGGTTGCCAAAACTCCATTCAAAAGCAAGTCAACGTTTACAACGCACCGCAGGCAAGTTTCACTATGCCATCGGCAAGTCCTTTGTGTACCAGTCAATCGTATTCATTTGTAAATACATCTTCGTTTGATGCAAGTTCTACACCCACCTGGCAATGGTCAGTGAATGGTAGCGCAGTCTCCTCTACAAAAGATTTAGCTTATTCATTTGTTTCCAACACAACACAACAAATACAACTAACCGCATCCATACCCGGTTGTAGCACCCAATCGACGCAAACAATTAATTCTCTGGCCATAGGCCCGTTGGTAAACTTCACGGTGGGCACCGCATGTCAATCAACTCCAGTTACCTTCACCAATACGACTGCTGGCTCGGTCACTTCCTATTCATGGAACTTTGGAGATGGCAACACCTCTTCGCAAACGAGTCCTCAAAATTCATTTACAACTATTGGTCAGTACACGGTTACCCTTCAGGCAAATAACGCTGCCGGTTGTCAAAACACGCTCAGCAAATCCGTTACCATTTATTCCAAGCCAGAGCCCGATTTTTCAATTGGATTACCTCCTTTTTCCTGCTCTGGCACTGCATCCCAATTTACAGATGCCACGCCCAATCCGGTGGACAGTAATCTGAGTTCGTGGAGTTGGAATTTTGGCGACGCGGCAAATGGCACCTCAACATCGCGAAATCCCGCCTACACGTATACCACGGCCGCATCGTATCTAGTCTCATTCACAGTAGGCACCAATTTCGGATGCACCAACACGCTGCAAAAGTCTATAACCATTTCACCGTCTCCGATAGCCAACTTTACGAATACCGCCGCATGCAAAGATCAAGCGACGCAGTTTACCGACACCTCTAGCGGCACCATTCAATCCCGCACATGGACGGTGCAAGGCAATCTGCTCACGGGTCCTAGCCCTACGTACACATTCAGTTCATCCGGTTCGTTTTTGGTGGCGCTCACCATCACGGGCAATAATGGCTGCATTGCACAAGTCAGCAAGAGTATTGCCGTACCTGTGCCTGCTACTCTTGATTTTTCAGTAGACAAGCCGTGCGTGAATAATGGCACCTTATTCAAAGAGATCACCAATACAACCGATCCAAGCGTTTCACAGGCGTGGGTTTTTGGAAGCATCGGAAGTGGTGCCGGCACAACGGCCACCTTCAATTTTCCAACATCTTCTACCTACAATGTCAAACTGAATTCTACTCGCCAGTCGGGTTGCACCTATTCAGTTACAAAAGCAGTTTCTATTTCCGATGCGCCCGTTGCCGGTTTTACTCCCTCTGTTGAAGCAGGCGCAGCTCCATTGCCTGTTTCATTCACAAATACATCCACAGGCGCCACGAGCTATGCTTGGCAATTTGGCGATGCACTTGCTACTACCTCTACACTTACCAACCCGTCGTTTACATATACCAGCTTAGGTGAGTATACCGCAGCACTCACAGCATTCAATGCCCTTGGGTGTAGTACCACATCAACTTCTGTCATTCGGGTGGTAGTTCCGGCGATTGATTTAGTGATGAGTGATTTCTATTTGTCAAAAGATGCACAGACAGGAATTTTGCAGCCTGTAGTTACCATTACCAACAACAGCAATGTGACAGTTACCGACCCGGTAGTGGTAATTGACATTGCAGGTGGCGCCCGTGTGCGTAAGCAGCTCGTGGGTTCCATTAAACCTATAAAAGATTTCACGCAAATGCTGGACTTCCAACTACTACCGCAGGCTGTCACTTATGTTTGTGCCGAAGTGCAGGCCAGCGGTGATACCGATATATTCTTAAACCGAAAGTGTGTTTCAGTGAATGATCAGGAGATTGTACTTACACCGTTCCCCAATCCAGCAACAGAAACACTCACACTCGACTGGGTGAGCAAAACAGCTACCGCGGTTTCAATCGATATTTTTAATGCGTCCGGAGAAGTAGTTTTTCAGCAATCCATCCCATCGGTAGTTGCGGGTCTTAATCGCCTGACTGTAAGCGTAGAGGCACTTCCGGCCGGAGTTTATTTTATCCGCTTCAGCGACACATTCATCACCCGATCCTTCCGATTTGCAGTCGTTAAAAAGTGAGGCAAATACTTCTTTGAAATCGATTGTAATTTCTAACTTTATGTTTTGTAGCACCTTGGTTGAGTGCTCCCCCGATTAAACACATAACTTTGTAACTCCTGACTATGAAGATGAAACTAGATGCTACGGATCGTAAGATATTAGAACTTTTGCAGGCGAACTCAAACATCACCAACGCCCAATTGGCACAAGAAATCGGTTTATCACCAGCGCCTACCTTAGAGCGTGTGAAAAAACTGGAAAACCAAGGTGTGATTAAAAGTTACCATGCGCTGGTTGACATGGATAGCGTGGGGTTAGGAGTGAGCACTTTTGTAACGGTTTCACTCAAAGGACACAACAAAGAAAACATCAACAAATTCATCAACGAGATCAAAGATATTCCCGAGGTAATTGAATGTCACCACGTAACCGGGCAATCGGACTTTATATTGAAAATGGTGGCCACCGATATTCCCAACTATCAAAATATTATGCTGGAAAAACTGTCTAACATTGAAGTGGTAGACAATATGCAGACTACTATTATTCTATCGACCTTCAAAAACAGCAAATCAGTGCCTTTGCCATGAGTGTAGCCGCCGAAGAAAAAACATTAGTGCTGAACGAGCAGCAGATCAAACAGAAAATAAAACGGATTGCCTATGAAGTTTTTGAAAACAACTTCAAGGAAAAAAATCTTGTGGTAGCCGGCATTGACGGGCAAGGCTATCAGTTCGCGAAATTGATTTCGAAAGAATTAAAATCTATTTCACCCATTGAGGTGGCAATTGCCAAAGTATCGCTGGATAAGTTTGCTTCGGAGCAAAGCGAAGTGAAGGTAGACCTTACAGTAAAAGAGTATAAAAAGCGTTGTGTTTTGTTGGTGGACGATGTGTTGAACACCGGCCGCACACTGGCATTTGCTATGAAGCCATTTTTAGAAACAGGGGTGAAGAAAATGGAGGTAGCGGTTTTGGTAAACCGAAGCCACACTCAATTTCCAATCATGCCTACCTACACCGGGCATGCCCTCACCACCACGCTCAAAGATCATGTAGAGGTTGTACTGGGTAAAGATTCAGCAGTTTATTTACGATAATTTTAGTGCATGTCCATTCATAAAAAGACGGAGTTGAAGCGAGTGACTACGCATCACCTTCAGGAAATGAAAAAGAAGGGCGAGAAAATTGCCATGCTCACGGCGTATGATTACAGCATGGCGAAGATCATCGATGGTGCTGGTGTGGATATCATTTTGGTGGGCGATTCCGCGTCCAACGTAATGGCTGGTAATGAAACCACCTTGCCGATTACACTGGATCAAATGATCTACCATGCCAGCTCGGTGATCAAGGCTGTGAAGCGATCGCTGGTGGTGGTCGATATTCCTTTTGGATATTATCAGGGCAGTTCAGGTGAAGCATTGCGTTCTTCCATTCGTATTATGAAAGAATCAGGCGCCCATGCTGTGAAGATTGAAGGAGGAAGCGAGGTGAAAGATTCTGTCTTACGGATTTTAAGTGCAGGCGTACCGGTGATGGGACATTTGGGATTGACCCCACAATCGATTTATAAGTTTGGAACGTACACGGTGCGCGCGCGCGAAGAGGCAGAGGCAAATAAACTGGTGGAGGATGCCTTGTTGTTGCAAGAGTGCGGATGTTTTGGAATTGTGCTCGAGAAAATTCCGGCTACGTTGGCAAAGAAGGTGGCTTCTCAATTGGAAATACCGGTGATTGGCATTGGCGCCGGTGCTGATGTAGACGGACAAGTGTTGGTGATGCAGGATATGTTAGGAATTACTACGGAGTTCAAGCCACGCTTTTTACGCAGATATGCCGATTTGAATTCGGTGATCACCAAGGCTGTTAACAAGTATGTAGAAGATGTGAAGGCAAAAGACTTTCCGAATGAAGAAGAGAAGTATTGACAGCGTTGTAAGAAGCACTTCCGTAGTAGTGTTTTTTATTTTTCTCGGATTGGGCGTCTTCGCTCAAGCTCCCAAAACAACATTTTATGATAAGGATGACAAGGAAGTGGATAGCCTTTCATCTTACTATTATGAGAACATCACCTATTCACCGGAGTATGAATTGATTTCATTCTATACGAAAACCGGAATACTTAGAGAGAAAAGAGTAACGCTGAGCGAAAAGGATTTCCAACATGGAGTCATGTATTATGAGAATGGCAATAAGATGTGGGAAGGAGATTTTTACAAATTTTCCTATGTAGGTACCGTAAAGTGGTTTTATAAAAATGGGTTTGAAAAGGTTGAGTTGCTTTTTGATTCTAGCAAAGCAACGAAACATAGAATGAGAGTAATTAACTATAAAGATTCGGTTGGAAATGTTCAGGTTGAGAATCGAAATGGAATGTGTAAACGATGCGAATTAGAAGTATTTTCTCGCAAACCTTATTTTGAGACAGGAAAGATTGTAAATGGTTTAAAGTCGGGAGAGTGGTCAGGAGTCAATCAGAAGGGCGACGTAACTTATTTAGAAACATATAATGATGGTATTCTGGTGAGCGGCACGCATAATTACGAAGGCCAAAATTATACCTACACAGAATTACTAATTAATGCAGTGCCACCGAATGGTATGCAAGAGATTTATAAGTTGATTGCCGCCAAAATGAGATACCCCAAGTCTGCTCGCAGGCATGGCATCGAGGGTAAGGTGTTTGTTCAGTTTGTCATCGATAAAGATGGTAGTATTATTGATGCAAAGGTTATCAAGGGCATTGACCCCGAATGTGATAATGAAGCGTTGAACGCTGTAAAATCATTCCCCAAATGGATCCCTGGTTATCAGAGAGGCCGGCCTGTGAAGCAACGGTATACGCTCCCCATTCAGTTTAAACTTGGGTAAAAAAAGTAATACGAATTTATTTTAGGGATTGAAATAGCTTTTTCGAAATTTCTCTAAGATCCGAATTTAGATTGCCTTGTTTCTGATTCTTATCCGGATAGAGCTATTTGTATTCACTCCGATAATAATGAAGGGTGGCTCCAGACTTGGATTAATTTCGACCATTTTATTGATGGTAGAGATATGGAAGCCTGGATCAATATGCCCTGGTCTGAGATAAACAATTCCAACAAATTGAGTTTTAGTTGTGTGAAACAATCTTCCAAAATCTTGATCCTGTGTAATTATTACACGATCATTCGTTAATGCTTGGATCGCAATGTCTTCATCCGAATGACCAACTAAATCCTCGCTGATTACACTGATGATGTCAAAATTCTCTTCTCGTAAATGCTGTATGATTCTGGGTGGGATGTTTTCGTCTGCGAAAAACTTACATTGCCGTAACACCATTGACTACTTAATGGATTCAATTAAAACTTCATTCTTTGTAATATCAGTGGCGTACCGGATGGCTTCCTGAACGGCTTCTTTTTTTAGATGGGGATACATGGCAACAATTGCATCTACTGTTGAACCTGCGGAAATCCACTCTAAAATGAGCTCTACACTTATTCGGGTACCCTTGATGATCGGTTTACCTCCAAGAATACGATGATCATAGGTTACAAACTCGTATTTATTCATACTTTAAAGATAAAATAATTGGAGATAAAATTGAAGTAAAATTTATTTCCTACTTTTAAGTTTCAAATAAAGATAAACCATGAGCGACCAGAAAATTACCATAACCAACGGAAAACTAAATGTACCCGATAACCCCACAATCCCCTTTATCGAAGGCGATGGAACAGGTGTAGATATTTGGCCGGCATCCAAATTTGTGTTTGATGCAGCCGTAGAAAAGGCTTATCAAGGCAAGCGCAAAATCAACTGGAAAGAAGTTTTAGCCGGTGAAAAGGCTTTCAACAAAACCGGAAGCTGGATGCCTGAAGAAACATTGGCTGCTTTCAAAGAATATTTGGTAGGTATCAAAGGCCCGCTGACTACCCCTGTGGGTGGTGGCATTCGCTCCCTCAACGTGGCACTTCGTCAGGATTTGGATCTTTATGCTTGTGTGCGTCCGGTAAGATGGTTCAAAGGCGTGCCTTCACCGGTGAAAGAGCCGCAAAAAACAGACATGGTCATCTTCCGCGAAAACACGGAAGACATTTATGCGGGCATCGAGTTTCAGGAAGGTACCGAAGACAACAAGAAGTTTTTGAGCTATTTCAAAGAAGCTTTTCCTAAGCAATTCAAAAAAATCCGCTTCCCCGAAACATCCGGTATCGGCATTAAGCCGGTGTCGAAAGAGGGAACAGAGCGCTTGGTGCGTGCGGCCATCAAGTTTGCCATTGAGCAAAAGAAGCCTAACGTTGCACTCGTGCACAAAGGCAATATCATGAAGTTTACCGAGGGCGGTTTCCGCGACTGGGGATATGCCTTGGCGAAAAATGAATTTGGCGCTGTTGAAATCGATGGTGGCCCATGGATGGAAATCAACCACAATGGTCACAAGATTGTGATTAAAGATTCTATTGCCGACGCATTCTTGCAACAAATCTTGTTGCGCCCGGATGAGTATTCAGTAGTAGCCACTCTCAACCTGAATGGTGACTATATCTCTGATGCGCTGGCGGCTATTGTCGGTGGAATTGGAATTGCACCCGGTGGAAACGTCAACTACATCACCGGCTTTGCGATTTTCGAAGCTACGCACGGTACAGCTCCTAAGTATGCCGGACAGGACAAAGTAAATCCCGGATCGGTTATTCTTTCAGGCGTAATGATGCTCGAATACATGGGCTGGCAAGAAGCGGCAGACTTGATCATCAAAGGATTGGATGGCGCTATTTCTTCGAAGCGTGTTACCTACGATTTCCACCGCCAGATGGAAGGAGCCACGTTGTTGAAGTGCTCTGAGTTCGGCCAGGAAGTGGTGAAGAACATGTAAACGATTGACACATCACTAACTAAAGGCACCTCTAAAAACTCAATTTCTAACTTCTCTCTGTGGAGAAGGGAAGTGTTGTTGTTAATAAAAAGAAGTTTTTAGAGGTGCCTGTAAAAAGACCGGAAATACCGGTCTTTTTTTATTACAATCAATAGTCGTTTGAAAAAATCAGTAATCAACGTAACTTTAAGTAACACGGTCTTTACTGTGTAAACTTAAAGGCTTCCCCATTGATAGTAAAAAGATTTTTTACGTTTAGCGTTTTGCTCTTCCTCAATGCTTGTCTTTTTGGTCAATCGATTGACTCACTTCTTGTCATACAACAGTCGAACGAAGTATTCGCGCTAAATCCCTACACTGCCGTATTCAAAGATTATGCTGGTTCTGTCACCTATGATCAGGTGCGTGACGGCACTCATCCTTTTGTACCCATTACGGAACCTATTTATTCGCTAAATCAAGATCGAGCGGTGGATACGTATTGGTTTCGCATGCGCATCGATAATCAAACACACGATGCTCTTAACTATGTAATTTATTTTCATCCCGGATTAGATACGGTAGAGTATTGGGTCAATAGTTCGGTATCTGCTGAGCGGGTTGTGCTAAGTTCATTGGCGTATGCATCCAGTCGACCCTTAAACATTACTCAAGAACTGTGCGCTCCTCTCCGGATTTTGCCGGGAATGAATGATCTTTATGTACGGGTTCCCAACCACTCCAAGTGGAACAAAGAATTGGGATCAATGATTGCCAATATCGCGTTGGAGTCAACATTCATAAATTATTTTTTGTCGGCGCGATCATTCCACAGTTTTGCTTTAGGACTCATTTCAATTATTGTTATTCTTCATTTTGTCATTTACTTATTTCTGCGCGAAAGAAGTTTTTTGTTATTGGCGATCAATCTTTTCTTTACATTGTTTTATTTGGTTTTGTTGAAAAATGTGCAGGCTGAGTGGCCGCTATCAACCACACAACTATCGGCTATGCGGTATTGGTTAAGCCCGATGGGATACTTAGTTTGTGCCAGTTCGTTGATATTCATTCAAACTTTTTTAGATACCCGTCTTTTTGATTCACGAGTAAATCGACTCATCAAATATTGTGTAGGAGGCGGATTGGTTATTCTCATTTTTCTGATTTTTTTTCAGGCATTTCAGCTAATAGAGATGTTTACCATTCTGTATGGGTTGTTCACTTATTTTTTGGTTGTCGTTGTTTCCATACGAGCGTATCGAAAAGGAAATGTGATAGCCCCTTACATATTTTTTGGATACCTCCTTTTCTTCCTGCCTATTTACGTTTTCATATTTCCACTTAGCTTTTCGGATTTTAGAAGTAACGAAAGTGATTTATTCTATTTGGCAGAAGCTACACGAAGTATTGTTTTCGCAGTTGGTGTGGCAGATCGTTTTTGGCGCGCACAACGAAATGCAAATCGAAGCGAGCAAGAAAAGAAGCAGTTGTCTATCGATAACCTTTTAGTTTTAAAGGCGCAACGAGAACGAATTATGCAAGATCTACATGATAACCTCGGTGGACAGCTTAGTTCAATTTCTATTGGATTGAATCAATTGGCCAGAGGTAACAAAAATTTAACGATAGAGAATATACAACGAATAACTGAACGGGCAGTTACGGAGTTGCGTGACTCGCTCTGGATAATCGATAAAGAATCCATCTCACTCGGCGATTTGGAGCAACGGATCAATAATCTGTTTTGGCAATACCGCAAAATTGCCATCCCAATTGAATTGTATGTGGCTATTCCGGAGAGTGTAAAAGATACCAAACTACCAGCCCGAACCGCTGGAAATATTTATCGGATTATCCAAGAGGCGACACACAACGCCGTAAAACATAGCAACGCACAGAATTTTATAGTCCAAACAAATATGGAAAGCGAACAGCTCAATCTGTACATCTCCGACGATGGAATTGGTTTTGAAGGGAAGGACTTATCCGGGCAAGAACACTATGGAGTAGAGAATATGAAATTGCGGGCACGGCAAATCGGAGCCACGTTTACGCTGGTAACAAACGTTGAAAAAGGCACTTCCATTACGCTTAAAGTCCCTGTTGAAGTTTAGTGATCACTTAGTCAGTGATAAGTTTTGTGAGTGGTGGAATCTTATCTCTGTTGATTACAGCATTTCTTTTGTTTTATTAATCGCTTCGATTTTATTCTTTACCTGAAGCTTCGAAAAAATATTTGACATGTGCTTTTTAACAGTTTCCTGACTGATGAAAAGTTGATCGGCAATTTGCCTGTAGGGGAACCCTTTCGACACCAGTCGCAATACCTCCAGCTCCCGATCGCTTAAGTTAAACTGTGTAGAAATTTCTTTCAATTCGGGAAGAGGCGCTACTGTTAAAAATCGAATGGCTTTCATGGCAATGCCCGGCGACATTAGTGCGGCACCTTGATGAACTTCGAGTACAGTGCGGAGAATAAAAGATGGTTTTTCGTTTTTTAACAGATAACCGACAGCGCCTGCCTTAAAAGCCTCAAACACACGTTCGTCATCTTCTGTGATAGTAAACATCACTACTTTAACATCTGGATAGAGCTCACGTAATAATTTGGTCGCCTGTATTCCTTCCGTGGGATATTTCATGGATATATCCATCAACACGACGTTTGGCACTTCTACAGCGCCTATGGCCAGTTGTTTAACAAAGTCTTCGCCACTGGCACCTATCACAATCGAGTCAATTTCACTAAACTCGCTTAACTCACTCTTCAAGCTGTGAGCCAGCTTTTGATCATCATCTAATATGGCAATACGAATAGACATCGTTCAAATATAGCTATCATCCCTCCATCGCATCAATTACCCAAAAGGGTAATTTCTAGCCGTGCAATTTAATAGGTTGATTTTCCGGCGATCATCAACGAGAGTTTGGGAAAAAGAATGAACGAAGAACTTGACCGATACTTAATAAATATTCCTTTCGGGGATTGATTAGTTAGCACCAAGTATAGAATTTTGAGTTGGTTTATTTCACTTAGAAATTTTGTCTTTAAACTTAAGTTGTTTCGTTTTTCAATAATCAAACAAACAGAGAGCACATAATGGTAGGATGATTCTGACCGTCTCATCTTACTTAAGAAAATAAATAGGAAGCAGTTTAAAAATGAAAGAAAGCGTAATCAAGAATTAGATCCAATTATTGGCAATGGCCATACGGAACAGGTCCATGGAATTTTTCGCATTCACTTTTACAAGCATATTTCTGCGGTGCGTTTTGATTGTTTCGCTACTCAGAATCAGTCGGTCGGCAATTTCTTTTGTGGAAAGTCCATTGGCAGCAAAGTTTAAAATTTCAAGTTCTCTAATAGACAAAGGGCAATCATTCTCAGATAGCGAATCTTTCAACAGCGTTTTAAATCCTTCTGCTGGTTCGTACAAACTCAGTGTGTAATTCATTCGCTGGTCTGTTTTGTAGGGTGTGATGTCAGTCGATGAAAAAAGAATGATGAGTGGCTCGAACGACTGACTGAGTTGGAGAATATGGCAATTTTGAAGCACCTTTTTGATGCTCCCATCCTTGCATGTAAATCGGGCGTCGAATGAAAAACGCGCCATCATTTTCTCTGCCGGAGATAGTTTTTTTAGTATGGATTTGACTTTGATGGTAGCTTTGGCCAGCCTAAAGATGTCGGCCAGGTGTGTTTTTCGGTAGGTGAATAGAAGTCCACCAGCGGCAATTTCATCGACCGAATAGCCTGTCAATTCTTTATTGCTGTCGCTAATGTGGAGGTACGTCATGGAGGATGTATCCAAAATACGAATGGCTTGATTGGAGAAAATCTGCATTCGTTGAAACTGTGGGTTTTGAAGAAAGTTTTCAATGAAGGCGCCTACTTCCGCAGCTCCGGCTTCTGTTTGAGTAATGCGAATCAACTCCTGATATTGATGATGGGGCTTTGAATGCATAGTTGAGTACTTTTCAATTTAAAGTTAGTACGACTACATTTAGGATGTACGTGCGAATCACAACAAATTTTGGCTCCTTTTTAGCTTCCCAAAGGGCTCTTTAATTGCCTTGTTTTATTTTGCCTCAATCATTACTTTTGCTAATTACGATAAAGTACAAACGAATTCTCTACCATGAAATGGCCATTAAGATGTTCTACACCCGTCGGCAGGATAATCTCGGCCATTCCATGTGACCACTAAAATAAAATTATTAACACATGAAAAAGATTGTCTACTCCCTGTTTGTTTTACTCGCCACCATTTCAATCGGTTTTACCCAAGATGAAGGCTCCGTAGTTAAACGTGAGCGCATCGACCGCGACAAAAGTATCTTTGTGGGAGCCGGTATATCCGTAGTGGGTGGTTCTAATTTCGGAGACTACTCCAATGGAATCAATTTTGAAGCAGGCTACACCAAGCGCCTCAACCGCGTACTTTCGATTGGTGGCTCGTTATCGTATCTTCGGTTTGCCTACGACCCCAGTTTTCTTGAGAAAACACCCAATGGAAAAGACATACCCAACTATGTTTACTACGACAAAACCATTACGGACTTAAATAATGTCAATGATGTGTGGCTTCTTTCTATACAAGGTGGAGACGTATCCCTCATCTCATTGGCTGGAAATATTAAACTTAATTTTGTGCCGGTAAAAGATAACTCGGTAGTTTCAGTCTACGCGTTCGCAAAGCCATTCATATCATTGGCCAGCGTGAGCAAGGCAACAGGAAAATTGGAAGCATATCAATACACTACTGATTGGTTTCTAAATCCAAGCGAAGATTTGGAAGGTGAATACGATGACTCCAGTTTCACAGGAGGTATTTTTATAGGACCCGGAATTGAATTTTTCCCAGCAAAAAAAATATCCTTTTTTGCCCAGGCTTCCTTCGGCTATACTTTTCCAATCAAAGTGATTAGCACACGCTCGTATGGAAACGATATTAATGTTGACGTGGATGGCGATTTCCCGTTGAAATCAGTCAGCTTCACATCCATTAACTTTGCCGCCGGTATTTCCTTTAACTTAGATTAATTCAACTTAGATTAGTTTCCATCTCTTATGAGAGTTGTTGCACTTGCGCTATTCATTTTCATTTCAGTAGCTGCCAATGCTCAATTTAAACTGTATGAGAAAGGCATTGATGCATACCAAGCAAAAGACTATGCCAAAGCAATTTTGTTGCTCAACGAATACCTGGATAAATACACCCGCGACAAAGCATTTGATGTGGAAGTGCGCTACTATGTAGCACTGTCTTATTTCAAAACACAGTATTATACCAGTTCCGTGCGCGAGTTTGATAAAGCGCTTCAACTCGGCCATAAAAATGTAGGCAACATCAATTGGTTCATGGCTAAAGCATATTCGGAGTTGAAGGCCCACAAAGAATCCATCGAATGCTACTCGAAAGCCATTGATTTAATTAAAGAACCGGCTAATCAGACTAAATTATACTTCGAACGAGCCATTCAATATGAAAAGCTAGGAAGCAGTGCTTTAGTGGTAAGCGATTTAAACCAATCGCTGGCATTGGATAAAAAAAATGCTGAGGCCACGCAAATGTTGGATCGTATCAACTTTGAAAAAGGGGGACGAGGCGTTGGCACTGAAAATGCAACGACTGAAAAAAAAGTATCTGTAGCTAAAACTGAGCCTGCCAAAGTTCAACCGACTAATCAAAAGAATGTGGTGCCCCCTGCACCCGTTACAGAATCGAAACCTACAGTCGCTGCGAATGAGGAACCAAAGAAGCAAGTGACCACACCGGCCGGTGAAAACAAAATACAAAATGGAGTGCCTCCTGCTTCTGTACCTACGGTAGCCAAAAAAGAAGACGAGAAGCAAAAATCGGAACCTACACTCTCGGCAGAAAATAAGAACGCAGGCACCAAACCTTCACCAGCAAACACACAACAACCGGTGGCGGCCAAGCAAGAAGAAAAAACAACACCCACGCCTGCTCCCACTCCGGTTGTTCCGGCACAGCCTTCGTTGGCCGATGAATACAAAGAAGAAAAGCGATATGCACTGGTAATTGGCAACGCCAACTACAAGTTTGTACAGCCCTTAAAAAATGCGTCCAATGATGCCAGCGACATGGCAGTTGAATTACAGAATTCAAATTTTGAAGTGATCAAAGTAATCGATGGCGATTACATTCAAATGCGCGATGCGTTTCGCAAATTCAATGAGCTGCTCAACAAGGGCCCGAAGGATCAGACCGTTGGCCTTTTCTACTACGCCGGACATGGATTACAAAATGAAGGCGAAAATTACCTCATTCCGGTTGATGCAGATGTAAAGTATGACGATGACATTCCACGCATGTGCCTGCCGATGCAACGCGTGGTGCTGGCAAATATGGAGCGTTCGAGCACTCGTATGAACATTGTGATTATGGATGCATGTCGCAATAATCCCTTCCCTTCATCGAGCCGATCTGCAGGCAATGCCGGCCTCGCGGAAATCAAAAGAGCCAAAGGATCATTTATTGCATACGCCACGGCTCCGGGTTCTACAGCCTCCGATGGCACAGGCCGAAATGGTCTCTACACACAAGAGTTGTTAAAAGCTATGAAACGCCCCGGGCGCACCATCGAATCTGTCTTTAAAGAAGTGCGCTTCAATGTGTTAAAGCTCTCAGAAGAGAAACAAAATACATGGGACAGCTCGAACATCATTGGCGACTTCTATTTTAAATTTTAGAACGTCCCTTTTTTCCATTTCGGGTTTTACTTTCCGCATCCAAGACCCTATTAAATTAGATATTTCTCTTTTTGGATCGCATCCGTGCCAGTACGGAGGTTCAACTACGCGCTCACGGGTATTGGCTCGTTCCCTAAATAGTTTCATTTTGCATTGACTTCCCCGCATAATGAAAAGTATACTCTTCCTATTCTTTGGCTTGTTTGGTTTTTCGCTCGCTGCCACCGCACAGCAATTTCCCATCTCGCCCAACGCCTATGATGCCAATGGCAAACGCACCGGCCACTGGACGGTGTTGTACGACAGCACGTGGCGCGAAACCAAAAACCCTGACTCTGCTTTTCACTTTCGATCGGTTCGCTTTGATGCCGATAAACCGGTAGGCAAGGTGCGCGATTTTTTTAGAAACGGTGTCAAACAATGGGACGGATACCTGCTCTCTGTAAATCCCGATGTACAAGACGGAGAAGTAAACTACTACTATGAGAATGGCCGCGTTCGCTACAATTACATGGCGGTGAAAGGAAAGCAAAATGGTTTCTATCGCGAATACCACTCCAATGGAAACGTGCTGGCAGAAGGAACAGTGAAGAACGACAGCGCCACCGGCAAATGGACGACGTATTCAAAAGAAGGTGTAAAACTATCTGAGATCGAATGGAAGCGGAATGAAGTAAATGGAAACGCACTTATTTTTTATCCCAATGGCAAGGTGCATAAGAAAGGCTATAAGATAAAAGACCTGGCCGAAGGCTGGTGGGATGAATACTATGAGAATGGCCAACTCAAGAGCCATGAATATTTTAAGAGTGGCAAGTACGAAGGACCCGCTGAAACCTATTTTGAAAATGGACAAATCGAAAGCAAAGGAAAATATGAAAATGACGAGCGACAAGGTGAGTGGGTTTTCTATCACAACAATGGTCAGATAAACAAGATCGGCTCGTATGATCGGGGCCTCTCAACAGGCCTTTGGAAATATTTTTATCCCACCGGCATCCGCAACTTCATGGCCGAGCGCAAGGAAGGAAAACTAAATGGTGCCTATGAAGATTATTACGAAAGTGGCAAACTGAAAACCAAAGGAACTTGCCTGAATGATTTGTGGCAAGGGTACTACGAGTTGTTTCATGAGAACGGAAAAAGGAAGAAGCAGGGTTTTTATTTATTGGATAGTATGGATGGCGACTGGATTCAGTATTATGAAAATGATGCAGTTGAATTTACCGGTCATTATACCAACAACAAAAAAAATGGCGAGTTTAAATTTTACAGTGCCGATGGTAAATTAGAGTCAAGCGAGAATTTGAAAATGGGTTTACTCAACGGGCCCGCAATCGACTACCATCCGGATGGATCTGTGAAGGAGAGAAGAGTTTTTGTGAATGGAAAGATGGAGGGCTTACACGAAACATTTTATCCCAATGGAGCCAAGTTATGTGTTGGCACACACATGAATGGCAAACGCGAAGGCGATTGGTACTGGTATTATGCAAATGGCAAGCTGGATACGCGCGAATCGTATGTGAATGGAAAGATGGAAGGAACGTTTGAGCGCTACTACGTTACCGGACAAAAAATGTCGGAAGGCTCATCAAAAAATGGTGCGGAAGAGGGACCGAAAAAAAATTATTTTGCTGATGGCAGGATAAAATCACAAGGCCTCGTGCATTTAAACGAACGCCATGGACGGTGGGTATTCTTTGACTCGGTTACCAATAAAAAGCAATCAGAAGGTGATTTTATTCTTGGTAAAAAAAATGGAAAATGGAATTACTATCTGGCCAAGACGAAATATGATTCGTACTCATATTACATAAACGGCTTCGAGGAACTGCAACACAATATTGAAGACTCCATTAAATTTTTGGCAGACAGGGGCTATGTAGAAAAGGCACAACAGGCTGTGACCTGGATGGACAAAGTACGAAAGCGCGATTTTGGCAACGATCCCTCAAAAGCGAATGAAGCACTCTATTGGCATGCGTATGTAAAAGCATCGGACAGTAAGCATGAAGAAGCGATCAGGCTTTACCGACAATATTTGGCATACATCAAAAAGTGGAGAGGCGATACCCTGATTGTCTATGCCAATGCAGTAAACAACATAGCGGTAGTTCTCGGTAACATGAAACGCTATGAAGAAGCATTAATCGAACAACATTCGATCGATCAGTTTGAGTCCGTATGGAGTGAACAAGGCGCACTAACGCACTACAACAACATCTACTGGCTACTGACAAAAACGGGTCGCTTTGAAGAAGCAGAGACTTACATGCGAGCGAAGTTGAAGCAAAAGCGACAAGCCGGAAATTATAATCCGGAAATCTACATGGAACTGCAATTGAATTTGGTCGACCTCTATCTGAATAGTTTCGAAAATCTGGAAGCCAGCAAATTGCTTTGTATGCAAATTATCCAACAAGCTGACTCACTCAACTTGCACAATACATGGGGCAGTGGCATGGCGCATTACCGGTTAGCAGAAATTTTTCGCCGTGCAGGCGATCGTCCGGCTGCATTGCAATGGAGCAAACGTGCCGACCCGATCTTGCAAAAAACGGTGCAAGTTGGTCCTGGCACATACCTCGACAACCTGCAAATGATGGGTGAGCTCTACAATGCCCTTGTCTACCCTGACAGTGCCGCGGTGCCATTTACGAAAATGATCCAAATGGTCGATGACTGGGGTATTGAGAATCAAATCTATCGCGTGATTGCATTGGATGGACTTGCAGAAACATACCTGCTCAACTACAACTATCCGAAAGCATTTGAATTGTGGATGGAGGTGAAAGCACTGTTAGAGAAAAAGCAATCAACCACAGGCGGTTATTACATCGATGTGTTGCAGGAGCTAAGTGTGGTGTTGCCGTTTATTGATAAGAAAGAAATTCCATTGGCCGAAAAGTATTTATTGCAGGCCGTGGAATTGGCCGGTAAGTATTCAGCCGACTGGAAGTACAGAAACTTGTTAGGTTCCTTAGCGTCCTTCTATACCGAGCATGAATTTTATGAAAAGGCCACACCGGTAATCGACAAACGAATTGCGTTGCTGCGCGAAGCAAAGGAAACAGAAACGGAAAGCTATGCCGAAGCCATCAGCGCAAAAGGAAACAATCTCTACTTTCAAGGTGAGTATCGCGAGGCGTTAGCGATTTTTCAGTCCTTGATGCCGTTGGCAGAAAAATTAGTGAGCATCAATCCTAAAGTATATGTCGAAGCACTCGCTGATCAGGCTTCTTGTTTCACTCAATTGAATCAAATGGACAAAGCAGAAGAGTTGCACCGGCAAGCGCTCGCTGCTGCTGAAAAGTATTTAGGTGAGAACCATTTTGTCACTATTCAAAAAGCAGAGGGACTGGCGAGTTCACTCAAGAGAGATCAGCAATACACAGAGGCGGAGAAATACTATCGACTGGCTGCCGATCGTATCATGAAGTCGATGGGTGCGGATAATTTGAAATATGCGTACGCGATCAGCAATATAGCCGGCGTGTACAAAAGCCGGGGCGCATACAAGAAAGCACTCGAGTACTACCACACCTACGAATCATTATTGCTGCAGCATTTATCGCCGGTTTCAAATGGTTACGTCATCCTGCTGGAAAATCTGGCGTTCGTTCATGCACGCTTGGGAAATTTCAATCTCGCGGAGAAAAATTATTTAAGAGGGCTGGAACTGACCAAGGAAATCTACGGACAGAAACAAATGAGTTATGCCTGGCGCTTAAGTACGATCGGTGAATTTTATTTTGATGAAGGCCGCTATGATGTTTCTGAGAAAATGTTGGAAGAAGGCCGTCAGATTGCACTGGCATACGTGGGCAGCGAAAGTAGTGACTATGCCGATTTTTTGATTTCACTGGCGAAGACAAAAATTCGACTAGAGAAATACAAAGAAGCCGAAGAAATGATACTCAAGTCCGTAGCCATTTATAAGAACCACATCGATAACCATTTTGGAAGCTACCTGGGTACTGTAGAGCAACTACAATCGTTCTATAGTTTGTTCGGACGCTATGCAGAGGCGCTTGATGTGGTAGACCATTCACTGGTACTCATCGAACAAAAGTGGGGAAAAAGTTCGCGCTATATCGATAACCTCTTATTCAAAGCAAACATTTACATCAGCTTGAAACAATACGATAGCGCCCGCTCCATTGCGCGTCAATGCCGGGCGGTAGCAGAAGATTTATTCGGGCCCTCGCATTGGATGGTGCTTACCGCGTATCGCGATATGGGTTTTGCCGACATCAGGCAATTAAAATTAGAAGATGCCGAAAAGAATTTTCAATATGTGGTCGATCATTTGAAGATGAGCGGCAGCACGCAGTCGATTGATTATTCGGTGGCATTGAATAATATCGCTACGGTGAATTTGGAAAAGAAAAATTTTACACTCGCTGAAAAATATCTGAAAGAGGCGTTGGCGATCAATGAGAAGCTAAAGGATGGAGCAGGCATAGATTTCAATCACCTGAATCTGGGAAAAGTATATGCACAATCCGGCAGACCGGAATTGGCCGAGGCGAATTTTAAGTTGGCGATGAATAGCCGTAACAAATACCTACTGGCTAATTTTTATTTTCTCAGCGATAATGAAAAAGCGCAGTATTGGAACAGCAACAAAAACTTCATCGAATACTTCCAGTCCTTTGCGGCCAATCGGTTCAAACAAAATCCGACCATCCTGCAAGATCTGTACAACTTGCAATTAGCTACCAAAGGAATTTTGTTAAGTACCTCTAACAAAATCAAGAAGCGCATCTTGAGCAGCAACGATTCGATCATGATCAATCACTACTATCAGTGGCTGCGGCAGCGCGATCAGTTGGCTCAACTTTATGCCTTGAGCAAAGACGAACTAAAATCCAAAAAATCAAGCATTGATTCGTTGGAGCGTTTAGCAAAGGCTTCCGAAAAGGAATTGAACATCAGCGCCGAAGACTTGGAAAAGGACAAAGGCCGCGAAACCACTTGGCGCGAAGTGCAACGCGCGTTGGCACCGAACGAAGCAGCCATCGAAATCATTCGTGTGCGACACCATACAGCGCACCCCACGGATAGTATTGTATACGTGGCCATGGTGCTCACATCAGAATCGAAAGCCGGGCCACAGGCCGTGGTTTTACCAGACGGCAAATTATTGGAAGGTCGCGCTTTGCGTTTTTACAAAAATGCCATCAGCGCACAGATAGCCGATTCAGTATCCTTTAAAAATTATTGGGCTCGAATACAACCCTTGCTCAAAAATAAAACGAAACTCTATGTATCCGCCGATGGTGTTTACAACTCCATCAACCTGAACACCCTTCGCGATGCAAGTGGTAGCTATTTGGTGGAAGCGAAAAACATTTCATTGGTAGCCAACACCAAAGATGTGGTGTACTTAAAAAAGAAAAGCAACATGTTTACCAAAGCCAATGCAAGCCTTATTGGTTTCCCAAAATATTTTATCGGTAAAGACCGCTTCAAGCAGCGAAATAAACAACGCGATTTTAACTTCGATCAATTATCCGAGCGCGACTTCACCGGCATCGCCGAGTTGCCGGGCACTAAAACAGAAATTGAAAAAGTAGACGGTATTCTTTCCACACATCGCTGGCAGGTAAAAACCTATACGAATGAAGAAGCCACGGAAGAAGTACTCAAACAAATGGCGCAACCGGGCTTGCTTCACATTGCAACACACGGCTTCTTTACCGACGATAAGGATAAGAGCAGCACGACTGATCCCATGCTCCGGGCCGGATTGTTGTTTACCGGAGCAGCAAATTTTTTACAAGACAAAGTGAATTGGGGAACGGACAATGGCATCCTTACTGCATACGAAGCATCCAATCTTAATTTAGATAACACCGAGTTAGTGATTTTGAGTGCCTGCGAAACAGGGAAAGGTGAAGTGCAAGATGGGGAAGGCGTTTACGGGTTGCAGCGTGCATTTCAAACCGCCGGAGCCAAATCAATTCTCATGAGCTTGTGGAAAGTAGATGATACCGCCACGCAAGAATTGATGGCGCTGTTTTATGAAAACTGGACCAACGGTAAAACGAAATCAGAAGCATTTAAGCAAGCCCAACTTTCGTTGAAACAAAAGTATTCCAATCCATACTATTGGGGTGCTTTTGTGATGATGGGTGAATAATAAAACAAAAAGATACGATGAACATCCCCAAAAAAACCTTCGTCCTTTCCATCATTTGTTGCCTATTCTTGTCATTTACTTTAACAGGTGACAAATGGAATGTGCTGCTTCCAGGCAATGAATTGCTCTACTCTGTCACACTCGATCAGCAAGACTATCAGTATTCAGTAAAAGTAGAGAAGCAAAAGAAAATCTACTCGTTTGATTATTCGATCAAAGGCGGCTCTAAAATTTTGGCGGGAGTTTATCAATGCGAGGCCAACCCGAACTATGAGTATAACCAAAGCACCCTGGTGATTCCGGGGAGTTCCATCGAAGGAGATTTTGATCCTTACATTTTAGTGGGCAAAGAGTTGGCAGCAAAGTTGGGTAAGCTGAAATGGAATACAGAAACAACCATTGTGGTGGAAGGCAAAACGTACACCCTCACCGTCAATGGAGTCGACTCATTTTCCTATGCCACGCAAAACGACCGCGAGTATGTAGATGCCTTGTATTGCACGCTATCCGATGGAAGTAAAGATGGGTCGCTTGTCATCGGCACAGAAAAAAATAAACAAGTGATCTTTCAATTGGATATGCCCAATCTGTTTTCAATGCAGCTTGACACGATCCGCCCCGCCACCTACTGATTACTTCAGTTTGATAAGACAGAAGACCGCGTAGTTGATCATGTCCTGATAATTTGCTTTCACGCCTTCGCTGGCGAGGGTTTTTCCCTGATTGTCTTCAATCTGCTTCACGCGAAGTAGCTTCATCAAAATAATATCGGTGATGGAACTCACACGCATTTCGCGCCAGGCTTCGCCGTAGTCATGATTTTTGTTTTGCAACAATTCAAAAGTTTCATCGGCTGCCTGATCGTAAAGAGGCTCCAATTCCTGAAACGTCATATCCATTTTGTCGGAATCCTTCAACGAAAGCTGAATCATGGCAATGATGCAATAATTAATGATGCCAATAAATTCATCTTTGATGGGGTCATCCACCTTTTGCACACCTTTTTCCTGCACGCTGCGAATACGCTGTGCCTTAATGTACAGTTGATCGGTAATGGAGGGCAATCGCAAAATGCGCCAGGCAGTACCATAGTCATGCGTCTTCTTGGCAAACAATGTTTTGCAGGTGGCAATTACCTCTTTATATTCGTGCAGGGTTCCTTCCTTCATAATCGGTGCAAAGTAAATTATTTTCTGCCAACAAAACACTCAACATAAAATCGACGCTGGTTGATTTTTCATCGCCCAAGGTAATGGGCATTGTCAACGTTACGCCCGATAGCTTTTTTGCCGGTAGTCGGCAGGAGGAAACGGTGGCGCAGCTAAAACAAGTCGAAAAAATGCTAAGCGAGGGAGCCGATTTTATTGATGTGGGCGGATATTCATCGCGGCCCGGCGCAGCAGATGTGCCTGTGGATGAAGAATTGAGTCGCGTTATCCCCGCCATTCAGGCCATTGCAAAAGAGTTTCCGTCAGCGATTCTTTCTGTGGATACCTTTCGTGCTTCGGTAGCAGAGCATGCCTTGCAAGCAGGAGCAGCCATGGTGAATGATATTTCCGCTGGTGAATTGGATGTTGCCATGATTGCCACAGTTGCCCGTTGGAAGGTGCCGTACATCGCCATGCACATGCGGGGCACCCCGCAAACCATGACCTCGCTGACGAATTACGATGATTTGCTGAAAGAGATTGTTTTCTATTTTCAGCAGCGGATTAAGTTATTTACCCAAGCAGGCATACCCGATGTCATCATCGACCCGGGCTTTGGCTTTGCAAAAACAATCGACCAGAATTTTCACTTGCTCAATCACATGAATTACTTGCGCATTCTGGAAAGACCTGTTTTGGCCGGCTTATCGCGCAAATCAATGATTTGGCGAACCTTGCACACCACTTCCGAAAATGCCTTGAACGGTACCACCGCTTTGCACGCCGTGGCGTTGCTAAAGGGGGCTTCTATTTTGCGTGTACATGATGTAAAGGAAGCGGTTGAAACAGTGAAGCTGCTTACCAAGTTAGTGTGACCGATCTTGGGTAGTTGCCTATCCGTAAGTTGTGCGGATAAATTCCAATTTCTGTTCACGAAATTCTATCTTTGTATAAATGATTTTTCTTTTCAAAATCGGCTTTCTTGAGATCAGTTGGGTTGACCTGATTGATGTTACGTTGGTGGCCGTTTTGTTGTATCAAATTTACAAGTTGATACGAGGCAGTATTGCAGTCAATATTTTTCTGGGAATACTCGCACTGTATTTGGTGTATCTGATTGTGCGGGCTGCACAAATGGAGTTGCTTGCTACCATACTCGGCCAGTTTATGGGCGTAGGTGTGTTGGCCATGATCATTTTATTTCAGCCCGAGATTCGAAAGTTTCTTTTATTGATAGGGCGCGGAGCGGAAATTAATCGTGGCGATTTTTTAAAATCACTCGCCAACTGGCGCACCAGTTACCACGATGATTTTGATGTGCACCAACTCATGGAAGCCATCAAGACATTGAAAGCTACACGCACGGGTGCATTGATTGTTTTTTCCAGAGATATTGAGTTAAAGTTTTATGCCGAAACAGGCGACCCTATAGATGCAGAAGTGAACAAGAGATTGCTCATTTCAATTTTTAATAAGAATAGCCCCTTGCACGATGGAGCAGTCATCATCTACAAAGGAAGAATAAAGGCGGCGCGCTGTGTGTTGCCGGTAAGTGATAATGATCATTTACCTCCTCATTTCGGATTGCGACATCGCTCGGCTATTGGCATGAGCGAAACAACCGACACACTCGTAGTAGCGGTATCGGAAGAAAGTGGCCGTTTGATTTTAGCGCGCAACGGAAAATTTATCAGAGGCTTGAAGCTGCGAACCGTAGAACAAAAAGTGTTAGAGTACCTCCATAACAGTGAACCCGCCAATTGGGAGGAAGTGCACACAGAACCAGAGCCTGCGGAAGTTCAAGAAACAAAGGCATCGTAAGCGGATGCCTTCATTTTTTTATCCAATAGTTGCTTCAATCACCTATTTGTAAAGACACCATGAAGAAGTTTTTCATTTTGATATTGAGCTTTTCCCCATCCTGGCTCTCCGCTCAATCCATCGAAACGGTTATTCAGAAAGGACACGAGCTGGCGGTGATTGCAGTAGCCATCAGTCCCGATAGCAATTACGTAGCCACCGGCAGCCGCGATAAAACCATTAAACTTTGGGAGCTGAGCTCCGGTCGTGAGGTGCGCAGCTTCTTAGGTCATGAAACTTCTGTGAATGCCATTGACTTTAGCCGCAATGGAAAATACCTCGTATCCAGCAGCACCGATAAAACTGCTCGTCTATGGGAAGTAGCTACCGGCAAATTGTTATTCACCACCGAAAAACAAGAAGATTTTCTAACAGACGTAGCCATCAGCCCGAATGAAAAATACTTTGTCGCGGCAGGCTATCCGGATTCTGCCATTGTAGTGGACATCGCTACCAAAAAAATTGTGATGAAGTTGGCCGTAAATGCCGATCAGGGTTTAGGAAGTGGTGTGAACATCGCCTTTAGCCCCGATGGAAACTGGATTGCTTTTGGAGAAGACAATCGCACGGCTATTGTGTATAAAACCAGCACCTGGAAGCAAGTTTATAAATTTCAAAAAGAAGAAGGTTGGTGTGGCGGCTGTGGCACGCAGGTAATTTTTAGCCGCGACAGCAAATCGTTTTTTATGGCATCGCACAACGGTGAGGTGAAGTGCTATGATCTGACCAATGGTAAGTTGATGCATTTGTATTTGGAGAATATCGATGAGCTTCGATCCATCGATGTGAGCATGGATAATCAGAGGTTGTTAGTTTCCACCAAAGCAGATGCGATTGTTTGGGATATTGTTTCCGGCAAAGAATTGGCGAAGATAAATCCGGCAAACATTGAAGACCTGAACGAAGCCTGTTTTACAATCGACGGGAAAAATATCATCTTCACCTCAAACGATAATACAGCCTCCCTTTGGAACATCCGACAAAATAAACTCGTGAAGTCATTGACCGGTTTTTTGAACCAGCGCGATAAGGGTGGAATTACCTACAACTACAACGACATGTGGGAGCGCGACATCTACGATTACATTCGCTTCAAAAATAGTTTATTGATCACTGCCGATGGCACGGAGTTGATTAAAGGAAAATTTGGAAAGAAGGTGAAGCGGTGGAACATGGCTACCGGCAAAACTTCCATGGAATATGTGAGCCATCAAAAAGGAGTGGTGTGTTATGTTTTATCAAGCGATGGCAAACGCCTGCTCACAGGCGGTGGCGATGGCAAGTTGGTTGTTTGGGATGTAGCCAAAGGCGACACACTGCAATCCATTCAATCGTACGATCATCCCGTGTTGGATGTGCATTTCAATGAAGACGAAACAAAGATCATTTCATCCAGTTGGGATGGCAGTATGAAAATTCATGACATCCAATCCGGTAAGCGTCTTCATTATTTTGATTTCGGTGCGCAGCTGGGTTCTGCATACAATGTGCTTTGGTCGGCAAACGATTTGTATGTATTCACATCGCATGGAAAGTTTTTGAAGATGTGGGAAGTCGATACACATGCCGAAGTGCGAAACTTTGTCGGGCACTCCGAGTTGATTTCTTCTTTGTCGTTGAGTGCGGATGGAAAAATACTGATGAGCACAGGCCGCGATGGCAGCACACGTCTATGGGATATTGGCACCGGCCTGATGATTCGCAAAATGGTAAACGAAGGAGCAAGCCACGCCGGGATTTTTAGTGCTGATGGAAAATCCATTTACACGGCAGGCTCTGATCGTCTCATTCGTCAGTGGGACATCAATACATCAAAAGTGCAGCGTGTTTTCGAAGGACATAAAAGCGACATCTCTACATTGCGCCTTCATCCGAATGGAAAGATGCTCATCAGCTACAGCGTAGATGGCTCTACCAAGTTTTGGGATTTGCAATCGGGTAAAGAGTTTTTTGAACACATTCACTTTGGCGAACGCGAGTGGATGGTGAAGAACCCGGAAGGATATTTTAATGGAACAGATAATGCGCGTCAATACATTCATTTTGTGGATGGTATGAAAACGTATTCGGTCGATCAGTTTTTTGATGAGTTTTATCGCCCCGATTTATTACCGAAGATTTTTAGCGAGCGGGGCGGAGCCGAAGATAACAAAGGCGTTCAAGGCAAGCTAAATCAATCGCCACCTCCTTCGGTGAAGGTGGCAGCCTTAGTAACCAACGACCCCACGAAAGCGGAAGTGTACATTCGGGTGACAGATCGCGGAGCAGGTGTACGTGAGTTAAAACTTTTTCACAATGGTAAGCGGGTGGTAATTTCCGGTGATACCAAACTACCGAAAGGGAAAGACCAAACGACTACTGTTAAGGTGAGTGTAAACTTAGTGGGAGGTACAAACACATTTTCGTCCTCGGCAATCAATCAAGATCGAATAGAGTCCGAGCCTGCAGCGGTGGAGTTGTTTTCAGAAACGTCTTCTAAAAGCAGCACGTGCTATGTTTTAGCAGTGGGCATCAATCAATATAAAAATTCAAAACTTTCGCTCAGCTATGCCAAACCCGATGCCGAATCGTTTGGAAAAGTAATGGACGAAAAAGGAAAGTTATTTAAGAATGTAGTGATGAAAACATTGTACGACGGTGAAGCATCGAAGTCGTCCATCTTAGCCGCATTGGACGAGTTGAGTACTCAGATTAGTCAGGAAGATGTATTCATCTTTTATTACGCAGGCCACGGCAGCATGGTTGATAATCAATTCTTTTTCATTCCCACAGAAAGCTCACGCCTCTACGACTTAAGTTCCCTGCGAAAGGAAGCCATTGAAGCCTCTGTTTTGCAAGAGAAGTTTAGAAACATCAAAGCACTGAAACAATTGATCGTGATGGATGCATGTCAGAGTGGAGGATCGGTGGAGCTGTTGGCAAACCGTGGAGCCGCAGAAGAGAAAGCAATTGCCCAGCTATCGCGAAGTGCAGGAATTCATGTGATGGCATCGGCAGGCAGTGAACAGTTTGCAACAGAGTTTGCTGAACTTGGGCACGGATTGTTTACCTATCTGTTGATAAAAGCTTTGCAAGGTGATGCCGATGGCGCACCCAAAGATGGCAAGGTTACTATTTATGAGTTGAAGTCATACTTAGACGATCAGGTTCCGGAGATGACACGCAAGTTGAAGGGTAAACCACAATACCCCTACACATTTTCGCGTGGTCAGGATTTTCCGGTGGTGATTGAGAATTGAGCGGAGGTTTTTGTAAATTAGAAAAGCAAATTGGAAATCATTGATTTGTCAAATCTGAAATGAAAGAAGTCAGCAAGGCTAAGTTTTATTTGGTGAAATATTTTTTTCTGGTGTTTGCAATCTTACAGACTACGGTAGCCGCTGTATTGTTTTTTCAATTTCAGGATACACCACGCAACCGAGCCATTATCGCAACTATTTTTTTGTTGAGCATCATACTTTTTTCCATTCAGGTAATGGTTAGTGATAAAATCAAGCGGGTGGCAGTCAGCAAGAAGAAGGTTACAATCTTGTTGGGTGCAAAACGGAAGAGCTATAATTGGTCGCAAGTGAAAGAGATAAAATTTTACACAATACTCAATCTCTACAGTTTGAAAATTAAAGGAAAACCCGACCGTATTTATTTTTTGCCAAACTCTCCGCAAACTATTTTAGGAGTACCTTCATCAATGCCTGAGTTTCTTAAAAAGAAGATTAGTAAGGTGTAGTCATTGTTAATTAGCATTTATCAATTAAGGGCACCTCTAAAAACGCAATTTCACTTTCTCTTTTTGGAGAAGGAAAAAAAAGAAGGTGGGCAAAAGAAGTTTTTTAAGCTTGTCCTTAGCAAATCACTTGCTTGTGCCAACGCTTTGATTCTTCAAAATGAGGTACTCCAGAAAAAGTGCATCATTCCACGCCGGGCAGTAGTGATAAAATAATCCTGCTTTCATTTTCGTAAGCAACACGCGCTTCCCATTTGATAGATAAGATGGCACATTGCCAATAAAGAATGGATAGTTGCTCTTTTCAATCTGTGTATTTAATTCAGTCCTACCGGGAAGTGCGAGCAGTGGAGCTTCGTATCCCCATTTCATCAGCGCAGTGCTAAGTACAATTTTTTCCAGCAAATCTTCGGAGTGTTGAAATTCATCGAGCGCAAGAGCACACAGCGTTGGCTTTAACACTTCCAGTTTGGGAATAGCCCGCACATACATCAACCGGGCTATGTGATAGAGGAGTAGTGACGTTTTGCCATAGTAGGGTGAAATGCGCAAAGGTTGATCTACGATATCACGGTTTGCAATACAGGCTGCAATTAAATCCAGGCTTGCACTATCCACCTTGGTCCATCGCAGATTTTGTGCCTGCACCATCCAAAGCACATTTGTTAGTACACACACATCCAGCACGACTGGAATTTTTTTTCCAAACCAACTGGAATAGAATTGATATGACTGGTATTTTTTATCAACACTTCTACTTTTTTCTCCGTGGTGGGCGTATCCTTGCATGATCGAATGAATTCGTGCGACGGAGCTGGAATCATTTGCAAGAGCCAGCATGGATAGGGCCGTCACATCCAAATCGTCCGGTGGTGCATAATCACGATGAAACGCATTCGTCCACCATCCATACGGAAATCTATAAGCACTATCGGTTCGCCAGAAATTATAAGTGCCACGCCCTTTTTTGTTGGCAAATTTTTGAAAGGGTAATCGGGCACGGTGGATAATGCTATCAATAACAGTTGTGTGAAGCCGTAGTGAGGGTTCGAGGTTTTGAAGCGTAACGATCAGCAGATCATTATAAAAAATATTGTTATTGATTTTAGCTTCACTCATCGTTGGCTTGCGTGTCACATACGATGGGACGACTCCTGCCAATAGCGATGGCCGCTGAAGTTTTTGTAGTTCGAATATGCGCTGCAATAACTCAGCCTCGTGAATGGGCTGAGCACTGGCGGTAAACGCTAACCACCAAAAACAAACTACCCATCGCCACTTCGTTGACATTCAAATAAGATTGCAAAAGATATGCGATCATTTACTTCACAACCCCCAACTCTTTCCCCACTTCGGTAAAAGCCCTGATGGCTTTATCTAAATGATGACGCTCATGTCCTGCCGAAATTTGTACGCGGATACGTGCTTTCCCTTTCGCCACCACCGGATAGAAAAATCCGATCACATAAATTCCTTTCTCTAATAATTTCTCTGCAAACTTTTGTGACAGAGGTGCCTCATACAACATAATCGGCACGATCGGATGTACGCCCGACTTGATGTCAAATCCGGCCTTGGTCATCTCCTCACGGAAATATTTTGTATTAGATTCCAGTTTATCCCGTAAGGCTGTCGTCTCCGATAGCATGTTGAAAACTTCAATAGAAGCCCCAACAATGGAAGGAGCCAATGTATTTGAGAACAAATAAGGGCGTGAGCGCTGGCGCAGCATTTCAATAACTTCTTTTTTACCGGATGTAAATCCGCCCGACGCACCACCCAATGCTTTTCCTAAAGTACCGGTGATAATATCCACGCGATCCAGCACACCACAATGTTCGGGCACCCCACGACCCGTCTTGCCGATGAATCCCATGGAATGGCATTCATCCGTCATTACCAACGCTTCATATTGATCGGCCAGGTCACAGATCTTGTCCATTTGCGCAATTGTTCCGTCCATCGAAAAGGCACCGTCTGTTACGATAATGATTTGGTTGGCTCCGGCTTTTCGGGCGTCTTCCAGTTGTGTTTTCAAATCTTCCATATCGTTGTGCTTGTAGCGATAGCGCATGGCCTTGCACAACCGCACCCCATCTATGATGGAAGCGTGATTCAACTCATCTGAAATGATGGCATCTTTCTCGCCAAACAATGGCTCAAACACGCCACCATTCGCATCGAATGCGGCCGCGTATAAAATCGTATCCTCTGTGCCTAAAAATTCGGAGATCTTTTTTTCTAATTCTTTATGAATATCCTGAGTGCCGCAGATAAACCGCACTGATGACATGCCAAAGCCATGTGTGTCAATTGCTCTTTTGGCCGCCTCGGTTACGCGCGGGTGCGATGAAAGCCCGAGATAATTGTTGGCACAGAAGTTTACAACCTCTTTACCATCAGCCGTTTTGATGTCAGCGGCCTGAGGGGTAGTGATGATCCGCTCTTTTTTAAACAGACCGGCTTCCTGAATGGTGGCTAACTCTTTTTGCAAAACGGGTTGTAGTCTTTTGTACATGGCTCTCTTTTTTAAATGAAGGCACAAATCTACAAATCGTAACCCGTAATTCGTACATCGTAAATTTCCCTAACTTCGCCCCCGCATTCGATTTAGGTATGAAGAAAACGAAGGTTTTATTGATAGGCGCAGGCGGCCAACTGGGCTCCGAACTCACGCAGGGTTTATGGCGCATTTACGGGCAGGAAAATGTCATCGCGTCCGATATCAAAGATGCGCAGGGCATTTTAAAAGAAGGCCCTTATGAAAAGTTTGATGTGATGCAGCGCGACAAGCTATTTGAGTTGCTAAAGAAAAATGAGATCACACAAGTCTATCACCTCGCGGCACTTCTGTCTGCCACCGGCGAAAAGGATCCACGATGGGCCTGGAAACTGAACATGGAGAGTTTACTTTTTGTGTTGGAGGCAGCCCATGAATTGAAGCTCCACAAAGTGTATTGGCCCAGTTCCATAGCGGCATTTGGCCCAACTACACCCAAACAAAATACCCCGCAAGATACTATCATGGACCCCACCACGGTTTATGGCATTACGAAGTTAGCCGGCGAGTTGTGGTGCGAATATTATTTCCGAAGATATGGAGTGGATGTGAGAAGCTTGCGCTACCCCGGATTGATCGGTTACAAAACGCCACCCGGTGGCGGCACTACCGACTATGCAGTAGATATTTATTTCAAGGCATTGAAAGAAAAAAAGTACGAGTGCTTTTTAGCGCCTGATACCTATTTGCCCATGATGTACATGGACGATGCGGTGAAGGCTACAATCGATTTGATGGAAGCTCCTGCAGAAAAAGTGAAGGTGCGCACCAGTTATAACATTGGCGCCATGAGCTTTTGCCCGGCACAAGTGGCATCAACTATTAAGAAGCACATTTCTGATTTTGAGATTTCTTACAAACCCGATTTCCGGCAAGCCATTGCCGACTCGTGGCCAAAGTCGATTGACGATACCACTGCCCGTCAGGATTGGGGATGGAAGCATCAATTCGGATTGGAAGAAATGACGGCAGAGATTTTAACGAGCCTAACCAGACATCCGCATTACCTTGTGTAACGCCCATTAATTTTTTACGACAAACCGCACCGTTTTTGAAAATGCGGCCGATGAAAAACGGGCATAGTACAAACCGGACGAAAGCGGCTTCGCAAAAATCAACGTGGCATCACTTTGCGAATCTGTAATCCTGCCTACTTCGTTGCCCAAGTTATCAAGTACCCAAATGCTATACGCTTCATCCAACGGAAAATTAATTTTGATCTGAATGGATTTGCCTTCCGAAGGGTTGGGGTAAACCATGAATTGTTTTTCATTGGTGTAATCCACCGAAATTATTTCAAAGTATTCGGTATAAAGATCAAAGTCAACCGACTTGAGGCGGTAATAATTTTTGCCTATAAGTGGACTACGATCGACAAATGAATAGCTGCTTTCCTGATTGGTGGTGCCATGACCTTTGATGACTCCAATCTCTTTAAAAGAATAGCCATCCGATGATTTTTCCAGAGAGAAAAAATCAAAGTTAACTTCAGATGCAGTTTTCCACTCCAGCAGAATGTCGGCAGTTCGCTGGCTTCCAGAAAAACTAGTCAGAGAAACAGGCAATGTGTTATTCTCATCCGACAACGTGAACGTAGCATTGTTGAGCACCGTGGTAGATGCTGCAGCGGATTGACGTGGAGGCCCTGCCGAACTAAGCAATTGCAACGAGCCGATAGGATTAAATCCAGAACCTGTGTTTGCGTACGTTTGAAACTGTAGGGTAGAATTAGATCCATTATCGAATGCAGCCAGCCAGCTGAATGAAACATTTCTACCAGCAGCAGGGTCTGCCCCAGCGGTTACATCCCAACTGGCAGCAATGCTGGTGTTGGCATTAAACGTATTTACACCCACCGTTCCCGTGCGCCGAATGAGTGTTACGTTGCCAATGTTGTTCGCTCCACTGGCAATGCTCAACCCCAAATAATTAAGGGCACCTGTGCCCACCGAAGTGCTTCCCATTTGTGCATAGCCGTTGATATAGCTAGTTGCAGATTCGGTGACGCTTACTGCAGACGATGGAAACTTGATTTGTCCCGCAGCATTGGTGTTTAACACGCCGAGAGTGAAGGTAGCCGCTGTGTTTACCGTAATGCTTTGGTCGCCCAGTGTGGCGCCATTGGTTCGGTTCATCACCAGTGTGGAGATGGTAGGCGCACCGTTGAAGATTGAGTTTGGTAAAACAATGGTGCTGCCCGAAGTATAGTCTGTATCACCAAATCGGAGTGTCGTGCTGGTGTTGGCAGTTACTTGGCCGCTGGTGCGTGCCAGTGGTGTTGCGTTCGTATGCAAAATGAGTGTTGCTGAGCTAATGGTAAAAGTACCAACCACTAAATTAAGTTGCCCGCCGATGCTTCCTTTTCCACCCGATGGAAGAGCGAGGTTGAGCGTGTTGCTGGTGGCCCCGACAGAAAGGGTAGAGCCGTTGTCGATTTGAAGAGCGTTGCCTGTTGCTTTAGATAACGTTAATGAGTTGCCCGAAGCCGAAGGTGTAAATGAATAAGCAGAACTTCCAGTCACCAGTATGTTACCTACAATTTGCGTAGGCACGTTGGTGATCGATTGGTTGGCTCCGCTGCTGGTAAAAGTTAAATAATCGTTCGTGCCAGGTGTTGTGCGGGTGGGTGTCCAGTTGGCCGCTGTTTGCCAATTGCTGCTGGAAGAGCCATTCCATGAATAAGCAGTGCCCGAGGTAACATTGCTGGTGCAGAATGCATCGCCTTGTGTACACGTGTTGAAATTCAGTGAAGGGCATCCGCCGGAACAAGAAGCACCATTGCCCAGATCGAGTGTGCCACCCGATATGGTGCCGGTGCCGCTGAATACGGCATTGTTTTTACCTTTAAAAGTGCCAGTCACAATCAATGTTCCGTTCACCACATAGTTTACGTTATTATCGAAATCCGTAAAATTGCCGTTGATGACAACTGTTACTCCGGCAGGAATGGTAATGGTAGGGTTGGAGCCTGAAGAGCTTACAGTTAGATTTCCGGTAAGTGTAAGCGAAACGTTGATGGTTAGGTTATCGCCATTTCCAAGCGTGGCTATGGAAAGGTTTTCAGTAAAAGTTCCGCCTGCGGAGGGTGACGTACCGCCACCGGCACAGCTCCAGCTTAAAGCCGACCAGTTTTGTGCTCCACCTGGATAAGTGTTGGAACAAGATTGGGCTTTAAGAGAAACGAAACTAACATGTAAGATTAGTGCCAAAAAGAGGTATTTCATAGTGGGGGGATGTGCAGAAAACGTTTAATACAACTTGATTTGCTAAAGTAGTCGTAATATTTGGGAATTTTTTGGATGTAAGATTTAACGCTATGTCGAAATTAAAGAAATTGGCAGGGGAGACTGTTTTATACGGATTTGGGAGTATTTTCCCCAGAATGCTCAATTTTTTGCTGGTGCCTTTGCACACCATCAATGCCTTTTCCACGGCAGAATATGGCGTTTTAACTAAGCTAATGGCATTTGTTGCATTCATCAATGTGGTTTTCATGTTTGGCATGGAGACCGCTTTTTTCAGGTATTCTTCCAAACATGATGCCAATCAAAAACAAGTCTTCAATCTCGCCCAAACAGTCGTGGTTCTGGTGAGTGTTCCCTTGTCGATCGTGTTTATCCTTTTCGCTACACCCATTTCCGGCGCTTTAAAAATAGGGGCACACCCGGAATATGTGGTGTGGCTCACATTAATTATGTTGACGGACGCGATCGTTGCCATCCCTTTTGCGCAACTCAGACAACAAAAGAAGTCGGTTCAGTTTGTCGTTTACAAAATTGTCAACGTGCTCGTGTTGGTGGCACTCAACGTATATTTTTTGAAATACAACTACGATCCCACCATCAACATTGGGTATGTATTAATCGCCAACCTCATTGCCAATGGTCTCTTCATTTTATTTTTCTTTCGCACGCTCGTTCAATGGCGACCCGCGTATGATAAAGAGACTTCAACCGCCATGCTCCACTACGCGTATCCGGTTATGCTCACCGGGGTGGCCGGTATGACGAACGAAATGTTTTCGCGCATAACATTGGATTGGTGGCTCCCCGATAATTTTTACAAGGACACCACCAAAGAGGATGCGTTGGGCGTGTTTGGAGCCTGCTATAAGTTTGCTGTACTCATGAGTTTGGGTATTCAGGCTTTCCGGTATGCGGCTGAGCCCTTCTTTTTTTCAAATGCCAGTGATAAAAATTCTCCTGCGCTTTTTGCCAAAGTAAACCATTACTTCGTGGTGGCGGGTTGCATCGTTTTATTGGGCATCAGTTTAAATCTGGAAATCCTTCAAAACTTTATAGGAACCAACTTTCGGTCGGGCATACACATTGTGCCGATTTTACTGATGGCATACCTACTGCTGGGCATTTACTATAATTTCAGTGCGTGGTTTAAGATCACCGACAAAACTTATTTTGGTACCCTCATTACAGCGGGTGGTGCAATCATTACAATTGCCGGCAACTTTTGGCTGATCCCTATCTTAGGCTACACCGGCAGCAGTTGGGCCGCTCTGCTTTGTTATGCTTTTATGGCAGTGCTCTGTTATTATTTCGGGCAAAAATATTTCCCGGTTCCATATCGCATCGTGCCCATGATGAGTTATCTGATCGTAACCTTTATGATAGCCGCTATGGTAAACGCTATTCCGGTTGATAACTTCTGGGTTTCGGTGGCCTTTCATTGGGCAGTGTTAATTACCTACATCGGGGGTGTTTTCTTCATTGAGCGCCGAAATTGGAACACGGCAGTTTAGCCACTCGATTTACTCACTTGAATACCCGAAAAATCGATTAATTTTGCAGATTCAATAGACTTTAACTCCAAAGGTGCGCGCGATTTCAATCATCTTGACTTTTAGTACGTTGCTGGTGGCAGCAAATGCGGCACATGCACAGCGCGACAAGCGTAAAAAAGGGAGTGCTTCCGAATCGTCCGCGGCACGTGCAAGTGATGCCGAGGCTTTCTTTACGGAAGGCGAAAAATTCTTTATCCTTGAAGACTACTCCAAATCGTTACTCTACTTTTTGCGCGCTCAGGAAGTTGATCCTGGCAATGCCGCCATCGCCTATAAAATTGCTGAGGTATTGGTAAAGAGCAATAAAGACGAAGATTTACTCAAGGCCACTACGTACATTGAGCAAGCGCTGCGCATCGAAAAGAAAAACAAATATTATTACCTGCTCGCCTCCAACATCTATAACAGCCAGGGACTCTTTTTAAAATCGGCCGAAGTGTTGGAAACTATGCTAAAGGAAGTTCCCCACACTGAAGAGTATTTATATGAATTGGCCAGCATTTACTTATTTGCTAAAAAGGATGCGGAAGCATTGAAAACCTATAACCGTGCCGAAACCGCCTTGGGCATCAACGAGGCTTCATCGTTGCAAAAGCAACGCATTTACCTTGATCAGGGAAAAGTAGACGAAGCAATCAAAGAAGGAGAAAAGCTGATTGAGACTTTTCCTGAAGAAGAACGCTATGTATTGGCTTTGGCCGAAACACTTTCGCAAAGCAAACAAACTGCCCGTGCCATTGTCTACATTGAAAAATACCTGAAAGAAAATCCCGGTTCCTCAGCAGGGAAAATGTTGTTGGGCGGTCTCTACCGCGACAATGGGGAGGAGGAAAAATCAAGATCGTTGGTACGTGAACTTTTTGATGATCCTAAAGCAGCCCTCAACAGTAAGTTAATCATGTTGGGTACCTACAGTGCTACACTGTCAGAAGCAAGAGGTGCGGGTAAGCAGGATACCAATTTGGAAAATTTTGTGCTTGAGCTTTTTGGTAAACTAGAGCAATCCAATCCAACCGACGCCAATGTGCAACTCGCCGGAGGTGATCTGTTCATGTCGCTGGAAAAACCCCGCGAGGCGAAAGTAAGATATTCAAAATCTATCCGGCTGGGTGCTACCAGCTACGAAGCGTGGCAGAACGTATTGTTTATCGAAACGCAAGAGAAGCAATACGACAGCGTGATCATGCATGCAGAGGAAGCTCTTGAAGTGTTTCCCAATCAGTCCAACATCTATTACTTCAATGGATATGCGCACTTGCGCAAACGCGATTACCGAAATGCAACTCAGTTGTTGGAGCAGGCAAAACGTCTCTCAAAAAATAATGAACAACAGGTAGCAGAGATCAACAGCATGCTAGGCGATGCGTATCAGGCTATGAAAGAATACGACAAGTCTGCCAAAGCGTATGATCAAGCATTGGAATTCAACCCAATGAATGACATTGTGTTGAACAACTACAGCTACTACTTGTCACTGCGTAAAGCAGATTTGGAGAAGGCAGAAAAGATGTCGACTCTGTTGGTTAAAAATCATCCGGATAACATTGCCTATCTGGACACTCACGCATGGGTTTTGTACAATCGTGAAAAGTACAAGGAAGCCAAAAAAGTGATGGAACGAGCTTTGGCTCTCGATAAACCCGCTGCCATTAACTTCGAACATTACGGAGATATTTTATTTCAGTTGGGCGACATAGAAGAAGCCGTTGAACAATGGCGCAAGGCAAAAGCGATGGGAAGCCTGAATCAGGAAATCGATAAGAAAATTGCAAATCGTAAAATACTTTAATGAACATACACTTCATTATTCTTTTCCGCTTCAAGCATCAGGCATGGCTGGTGGTTTGCGTAGCTGCGTTGCTCATGAGCTGTAGTAGAAAAGCACTGCCCACGTTACCCCTACCACCCAAATCAATCGATATTCAAGAAATTGATTTTGAATATTTTCATGGCAAAGCCCGCTTGAATTTTAAAGACAATACACGCGAACGTGAAGTGAAAGCAAACATCCGCATTCGTAAAGACAGCGTGATCTGGATGTCGTTTTCGGTGATTGGTGTGCAGGGCGGTAAAGCGTTAATCAACAAGGATTCCATCACCATCGTCAGTACCGTCAATAAAGAGTATTACGTTTATTCGTATGAAGAACTCTCGAAGCGATTCAATTTTAAAATTGACTTTTATGTAATTCAGGCGGCCATGCTGGGAAACCTCATCATACCAAAGCACTCCATTGATGATATTCAGGAAGAAGAAAAATTCAATCGCTTGTTGCAAAGTCAGGGAACGGTCGGTATCAAGAACTTCATCAACAAAGACACCAAGAAGTTAGAGATGGTGGAGTTGAGCGAATCCGGCACGGGTAATCAGTTAAAACTTGACTACTCTGATTTTCAGCCTGTGGGCGACAAATTATTTCCTTACAAAGGCATCATTGATGTGTTATACAAATCACCTAAAGGATTGGTCAACAACACCATCGTGTTTGAGTACAGCAAAGCCGAAGTGGGCGATCGCGAACTTCGTTTTCCCTTTAATATTCCCAAGCGATATGATCGCAGGTAGGTTATTCATTATCTCTATTTTCTTTCTGCTTTTGCCTTTTGTTGCGGCTGCCCAAAAGACGAAGGCGCAGCTGCAGCGCGAGAAGCAAGAGAACCTGAAGAAAATTCAGGAGACCGAGAAAATTTTAACCGAAACAACCACCGAAAAGAAAAACTCCATTGGTGAGTTGAGTGCGCTCAACAAACGCATCGAACAGCAAGAGGTGTTGATGATTTCCATCAAAGCAGAAATTGAGTTACTCGACTACGACATCGAAGAGGACAATCAGATTATTTCTTCATTAGAGACTGACGTAGAAAAACTGAAGAAAGAATACGCAGCCATGATTTTCGCGGCTCAAAAGGCAAGCGGAAAAATCGATCGCCTCACCTTTTTATTTTCAGCAAGTTCGTTCGATCAGTTGCTGATGCGCCTAAAGTACATGGAGCAGTATGGTAAAGCACGTCAGGAGCAGGCAGAGGCCATCGCCAAAGTTCAACAACTGCTGGCGGAACAAGTGCGTCAAACAGAAATAAAGCGAAGTGAAAAAAAGGATTTGTTAGCGGAAGAAGAAAAAGAGAACAATCAACTCTCCGGTCTGAAGAAAAAGCAAAAGACACTGGTGAAATCATTGGAGAAAGAAGAGAAGCGTTTACGGAAAGATTTATTGGAAACGAAAAAAGCAATAGCCGAATTAGATAACCTGATTGCGAAAGTAATTAAGGAAGAAATGGAGCGCGCGGCTGCTGAGGCTAAGCGGGCACGCGAGGCTAAAGCAAAGGCGGCAAATAAAAAGGTGGAGGAAGTGGAAGTATCTGATGAGCGAATTGCATTGTCGGCCTCGTTTGAAGAGAACAAAGAAAAATTTTCGTGGCCCGTGGCTGGTTTTGTCTCTCAGCGATTTGGAAGGCAGCGACATCCGGTGTTGAAAGGTATCGAGATTGAAAACGATGGTATAAATATTCAAACCAAATCGGGTGAGGAGGTGAAAGCAATCTTCGGTGGCGAAGTACGAAGAGTTGCGTTTTTTCCCGGTATCGGTACCGCCGTCATCGTGAGTCATGGTGAGTTCTTTACGATCTATGCAGGCCTCAAAGATGTGACCGTGCGGGTTGGGCAAAATATTCCAGTCAACTCCGAGATAGGCAAGGTGATTGCCAACGCTGAAGGGATTTCAGAATTGCGTTTTAAAATTTTCAAGAACACAACTCCGCTCGATCCGCAAGAGTGGCTTAGGAACTAAATGAAAAAGGCGGGCTCCTCAGCCCGCCTTACCCAAAACTACCCACCTTGTCGATGGATACCACTAAACAATGACCTTCGTTTAACTCAACACATCCGGTTCGATCACATTCACAAAGTCAAATTCTACGTCATTTTTCAATTCAACAAAAATTACAGAATCCTTGTTCACTTTCCCCGATAAAATTTGCTTGGACAACTCATTGAGGATTTCGCGTTGCATCACGCGCTTCAACGGGCGCGCACCGTATTGTGGATCAAAACCTAATTTGGCCAATCTGTTTAAGGCGTCCTCTGAAATTTCGAGCTTTATACCGTTCTCCGTTAAACGGTTTTGAATCAACTTGAATTGAATCTCCACAATCTTGCGAATATCTGTTTTGCTCAGCGGACGGAACATAATGACTTCATCCACGCGGTTTAGGAACTCCGGACGAACCGATTTCTTCAACAACTCCAAAACCTGTTCTTTGGTCTCTTCAATCACTTCAAAAAAATTGGTGTCAGTTATCTTTTCAAAATTCTCCTGAATTATAGCAGACCCAATATTCGTAGTCATGATGATAATCGTGTTTTTGAAATTGGCCGTTCTGCCTTTGTTGTCTGTCAATCGGCCATCATCTAATACTTGCAATAAAATATTGAAAACATCAGGATGTGCTTTTTCAATTTCATCCAATAGAATTACTGAATACGGTTTTCTACGGACGGCTTCCGTCAATTGTCCGCCCTCATCGTACCCTACATAACCGGGAGGCGCACCAATCAATCGGCTTACGCTGTGTTTCTCTTGATACTCACTCATGTCGATGCGCACCATCGCATTATCATCATTGAAAAGATAATCGGCAAGCGCTTTCGATAATTCGGTTTTACCAACTCCTGTGGTTCCCATGAAAATGAATGAACCAATGGGGCGCTTCGGATCTTGCAATCCCGCTCTGCTTCTGCGTACCGCATCGCTCAATGCTTTGATCGCTTCTTCTTGTCCCGCTACGCGTTTGCCTAATTCAGCTTCGAGCGACAAAAGTTTGTCGCGCTCACTTTGCAGCATCTTCGAAACAGGTATGCCCGTCCACTTTGCTACAATCTCAGCAATGTCTTCGCTATCTACCTCTTCCTTCATCAGCGAGTTTTCGCCTTGCATCTCCTTCATTTTCACTTCAAACTCAGCCAGACGTTTTTCGGCTGCGGTAATTTTTCCATAGCGAATCTCCGCCACCTTTCCATAGTCTCCGGCTTTTTCTGCTTGCTCCGCTTCAAACTTCAGTTTGTCAATTGCTTCTTTCTCCCAGCGAATACCTTGCACTACTTCTTTTTCGCTTTCCCATTTCGCTTTGAGAGAATTACGCGTTTCCGATAGCTCAGCAATGTCTTTGCTCAGCACCGCTTCTTTGTCTTTATTTTTTTCTCTACGAATGGCTTCGCGTTCAATTTCCAATTGCATGATTTTGCGATTCATCTCATCCAACTCTTCGGGCAACGAATCCATTTCTAAACGAAGTTTGGATGCAGCTTCGTCCATCAAGTCAATCGCCTTATCGGGAAGGAAACGATCAGAGATATAGCGACTCGAAAGTTCAACCGCTGAAATCACAGCATCGTCTTTGATACGAACCCCATGATGCAATTCGTATTTGTCTTTGATACCACGCAAGATCGAGATCGAATCTTCTACCGTGGGTTCATCGACTATCACAGCCTGAAATCTGCGCTCTAGTGCTTTATCTTTCTCAATGTATTTTTGATACTCTTTTAATGTGGTTGCACCAATGGCATGAAGTTCGCCACGTGCCAATGCAGGCTTTAATAAATTCGCAGCGTCCATTGCACCCTCGCCACCGCCTGCGCCTATCAGGGTGTGAATCTCATCGATGAATAAAATAATTTCCCCATCGGAATCAGTCACCTCTTTGATCACAGCTTTCAGACGCTCTTCAAATTCACCTTTGTATTTAGCTCCAGCCACGAGCAGACCCATGTCCAACGAAACTAAAATTTTGGATTTTAAATTTTCAGGAACATCGCCATTCACAATGCGCTGCGCCAGACCTTCTACAATCGCAGTTTTACCAACACCAGGTTCACCTAAAAGGATCGGATTGTTTTTTGTTCTTCGCGCCAGGATTTGCAGCACGCGTCTGATTTCTTCATCGCGACCAATGACCGGATCGATCTTTCCTTTTTTCGCGAGATCGTTCAAATTCTTTGAGTAGCGCTCCAGCGATTTATACTTTGCTTCGGCATTCTGATCTTTCACGGAAGTGCCACCTCGCAATTCTTGAATAGCTTTGATTAAACTACTGCGGTCGAATCCTACATCTTTTAGTAGTGTAGATACTTTATCTTTTGTGGCTAACAGCGCAAGCAATAAATGCTCTACTGCTACATAATCGTCTTTGAATTCGCGCAATTCTTTCTCCGCATTTTGTAACACGGCATTGGTCGTGGAAGAAAGATAGGGCTGCTGACCGCTTGCTTTCGGATATGAATTGATCAATTCTTCCAACTTGGGTGTCAAAATTTGGGTATTGACATTCAGTTTTTTGAAGACGTATTGCGTTACATTTTCATCAGTCTCTAAAATCGCCTTCAATAAATGCCCCGGCTCAATTGCCAACTGCTGAAGGCCAGCGGATATTTCGGCAGACTTCTGTAAAGCCTCCTGCGATTTGATGGTGAATTTGTCGAAGTTCATAAAGGTGTATTTGAGCCAACCCCATCAAATTGCTATCCATGTTAAATAGTTGATGTTTTTCAGAAAAAATGACATTAAATTGAAGGGTATTAAATGATATTCGGTCAACCTGACTTATACTATGCCAAAACGAGTTAAACCAAAGGTAAATCAGCGCACCAACCTGCTAATTGAAGTGGCATGGGAAGTTTGCAACCAAGTGGGCGGAATCTATACGGTGATTCGATCCAAAGCTCCCGCAATGATGGAAAACCATGGAACTAACTATTGCATGATTGGCCCGTATCTTTCTAAAAGTATCATGGCTGAGTTGGAGCCATTAGAGCAAGCAAACGATGTATTCGGGCAAGCAGCAGCGAATCTCAGCAAAAAAGGATATGAGGTAATTTATGCCGAATGGTTAATTACTGGCAAGCCACGCGTAGTTCTTTTGAATCCAAATGCCATCGAAGAAAAAGCCATGGCGGTGATCAAATATTTGTTGTGGAAGAATCACAACATCAGCATTCCGGATGGTAATAAACTGATTGATCAGGTAGTTGGATTTGCCTACCTCACCAAATTATTTTTTGATGAAGTAGATAAATTGGCGGGCGATCAAAAAGTGATTGGCCATTTTCATGAATGGATGGCGGGGTTACCCATCTTAGACATCAAGCGCGATGGCATGAAAGTAAAAACGGTTTTTACTACGCACGCCACGCAACTAGGGCGTCATTTGGCCATCAACTCTCCGCTATTTTATGCGCACCTTCCTTTTTTCAAATGGGAAGATGAAGCACACAAGTTTGGTGTAGCTACCGAAGCTTCGATTGAATATGGCTGCGCACAAAGTTGTGATGTGATGACTACCGTAAGCGATGTGACGGCACGTGAGTGTAAACATTTGCTGCGCCGGCAGCCCGATGTGATTCTACCAAACGGACTGAACATCCAGCGATTTGAAGCACTTCACGAATTTCAAAATTTGCATTCACGCCACAAGGAACAGATTCATCAATTTGTGATGGGGCACTTTTTTCACTCGTATTCCTTCGACCTTGACAAAACGATTTACTTTTTTACCAGCGGTCGATTTGAATACAAAAACAAAGGATTTGATTTAACACTGGAAGCACTTGTTCATTTGAACGAACAACTCAAGCGAGAAAATTCAGAATACACGGTGGTGATGTTCTTTATTACCAAGCGTGAATTTTATAGCATCAAACCAGAAGTGCTGCAGTCCAGAGCCGTGATGGAGGAGGTGCGCCAAACCTGCGAAGCCATCGAGCGGCAAGTGGGCAAGCGATTGTTTTATGAGAGTACAATGAGTCAAGATCACCGACTGCCGCAACTCAACGATTTTGTAGATGAATATTGGAAGCTACGCTACCGCAGAACCATTCAATCTTGGAAAAGTACGAAACTACCATTGCCAGTGACACATAAACTAGTGAACGAAGAGCAAGATGACATCATTCAATTTTTACTGCGCAGAAATTTACTGAACCGCGAAGAAGATAAAGTGAAGGTGGTGTACCATCCGGATTTTATCAACTCAACTAATCCGTTGTTTGGAATGGATTATAGTCAGTTTGTTCGCGGTTGTCACTTAGGAATTTTCCCGAGCTACTACGAGCCGTGGGGTTACACTCCGCTAGAATGTATGGCCAGTGGTGTTCCTGCTGTAACCAGCGACTTGAGTGGCTTTGGCGATTACTTGCTACGCAACATGCCCGATCATGAAAAGGGTGGCATGTTTGTAGTAGAGCGAGGCAAGCGCACTTTCGATTGGAGCGCAAAGCAATTGGCTGCTTTCCTGTACAAATTTTTAATGCAAGACAGACGGAGCCGCATTCAGCAACGCAATCAGGTTGAAAACTATTCGGCTGTTTTTGATTGGGAAAATCTGATTAAGTACTACGAGGAATCGTACACAATCGCATTGGCCGATGGAAAATAACTTAAAGCGTTCGTTGACACCGGCCATGGTGTGGGGTTTAGGTGTTGGCTATGTTATTTCCGGAAATTATTTTGGATGGAACCTTGGTTTAGAAAAAGGCGGAACGCTCGGACTAGCCATCGCGCTCGTTTTCATCATTATTCTTTACATCACATTTACTTTCAGCTATACGGAGTTGGCATGCTCCATTCCCAAAGCCGGTGGTGCATTTGATTATGCAAATCGGGCTTTTGGTAAAGAAGTTGGCTTCATTACCGGCATGGCGCAGAACATTGAATTTATTTGCGCACCGCCCGCTATTGCATTTGCCATCGGTTCGTATGGAAATATTTTCTTTCCACAAATACCGGTGTTGATTTTTTCGGTGATAGCTTATATCATTTTCGTGATGCTCAATATTTCAGGAGTAAAAGTAGCTGCCACCTTTGAACTGGTGATTACTATTTTCGCTGTGGCTGCTTTGATTTTTTTCAGCGGCCTCACGTTTCCAAAATTAGAGTGGGCACACTTAGAAAAGAATGCATGGCCGCATGGCTATGAAGGCGTGTTCGCAGCTATACCATTTGCCATCTGGTTTTTTCTGGGTATCGAAGGGGTTGCTAATCTTGCAGAGGAAACAATCAACCCGAAGCGCACTATCTTAATTGGATTTGGCTCGGCTATCGCCACCTTAGTGCTGCTATGCATCATTACGTTTGTGAGTTCAGTTGGGGTTGCCGGATGGGAAGCGATTGTATACAAAACGGATGGAACTGCTTCCGATTCGCCTTTGCCATTGGCATTGGAATTTATTGTGGATCGCGCATCATTCAGCTATCAGCTTTTGTTGGTAGTAGGTTTGTTCGGATTGATCGCCTCCTTTCATGGACTGATGTTGGCTGCTGGTCGATCAACCTATGAATTTGGAAGAGTTGGCTATGCGCCTGCATTTATAGGCAAAGTGAATGCACGTTTTCAAACACCGGCCAATGCATTGTTGGTAAACATGGGATTGGGATTGATTGCACTCTTCTCGGGTAAGACGGGTGAGATCATCACGATTTCTGTTTTCGGAGCTTTGTCGTTGTATATTATTTCTATGTTATCATTGTTACGATTACGTAAAGTCGAAACAGAATTAGCGAGACCATTCAAGGTTCCTTTGTATCCGTATTTTCCCATCATAGCGTTGGTGATTGCCAGTTTTTCTTTTGTGGCGATGGCGATCTATAATCTGAATTTAGTCGTGATTTATTTTTTGATAATTGGCATAAGTTATGGGATATTTAAACTTCAGAGTCGGTCCGTAAAATCGTGAGGTATGACAACACAAGAAATTTTTAGGTATGTTAAGAATCATCCTTCCGGTAAAGTAAAAATCGCTTACGCGGATGTGGACGGAGTGCTGCGAGGCAAGTACATCGCAGCCGAGAAATTTCTGTCGCTGAGCAATGGTGAAACAACTTTTTGTGATGTGATTTTTGGCTGGGACGCAAACGATGTTGCCTACGACAATGGAAAATATACGGGTTGGCACTCGGGCTATCCCGATGCACCAGCACGAATAGATTTTTCTACGTTTCGAAAAATTCCGTGGGAGAATGACTTGCCTTTTTTCTTAGGAGAAATTATAGATGCAGATGGAAATCCGGCTTCCGTCTGTCCTCGACAGTTGTTGAAAAAAGTGCAAGCTGATGCGCGTGCCGAAGGGTTCACACCGTTTTTTTCTCAGGAGTTTGAGTGGTTTAATTTTCAGGAAACACCGCACACTGCACAACAGAAAAATTACAAGGACATGCAGCCCATAACGCCAGGCATGTTCGGCTATTCGATTTTGCGCACCACATTGCAAAATCCTTTTTTTAACGACCTCTTTGAATTACTCCGAAAATTCGATGTGCCTATCGAAGGGTTGCATACTGAGACAGGTCCAGGTGTTTTGGAAGCAGCCATCCAATATTCAAATGTGATCGAAGCAGCCGACCGAGCTACGTTGTTCAAGACGAGTGTTAAAGAGATCGCTTACAAGCATGGAATCATGGCCACCTTCATGGCCAAGATCAGTGAAAACTTACCGGGCTGTGGCGGACATGTTCATCAAAGCATGTGGGATAAAACAGGAAAGAAGAATCTATTTTATGCTGCGAATGATCAACACCATATGAGTGAGGTGATGAAGAGCTACGTGGCAGGGCAACTATATTGTTTGCCACATCTGCTTCCCATGTATGCGCCCACCATCAACAGCTACAAGCGGTTAGTAGAAGGTGCCTGGGCACCGACAACACTGACATGGGGTGTAGACAATCGCACTGTAGCGTTACGAGTATTATCAGGAGGAAGCAAATCGTGCCGTTTGGAAACGCGCGTGATTGGTTCGGATGTCAATCCCTATTTGGCGATGGCCGCTGCATTGGCTTCAGGCTTATACGGAATTAAAAAGAAAATGAAATTGAAACAGGCAGCAACAGTGGGCAATGGTTATCGTGATTTTTCGAATGGTGTATTGCCGGGCAACTTGCACGAGGCAACGCAACAGATGAAAAAATCTTCAGTCGCAATCGAAATTTTAGGTGAAAAGTTTGTAGAACACTTCACGCAAACCCGTGAGTGGGAGTGGAGGCAACATTTAAAAGCTGTAACCGATTGGGAGTACAAGCGGTATTTTGAGATTATTTGAGAATGAATAGATTGGTGACAATATCAGATGAATTTGTAATCAACAGGATTTACCGAATTCGCGGGAAAAAAGTAATGCTTGATCGTGATTTAGCGGAGATGTATGGTGTTCAAATTAGGCGCTTAAATGAACAAGTAAAGCGAAATTTGAGAAGATTTCCATCCGATTTTATGTTTCAGTTGACAGAAAAAGAACTAGATGATTGGAAGTCGCAAAATGCGACATCCAATAAGAGAAAATGGGACTTAGGGAATTGCCGTATGTATTTACCGAACAAGGAGTAGCAATGTTGTCAAGTGTACTAAATAGCGATACGGCAATTGATGTGAATATTCAAATTATTAGAATTTTTACCAGAATCAGAGAAGTGCTTCTTACTCATCAAGGATTATTGTTGAAAATGGAAAAACTGGAGAAGCGACTTCTTCAGCAAGAAGATAAATCGAGAAAGCACGAGACCGACATTCAAAATGTTTTTAAGGTTCTTAGGCAACTAATTAGTAAAGAGCAAGAGCCAAGAAGTGTAATCGGATTAAAACAAAAGAGTAAATAGAAAATCAAACAATAGATAAATACAAGCAGATGACCTTCGACAAAATTTACCAATACAACTTTCCCACCACCATTCGCTTTGGTGCCGGATCAAGCAATGAATTACCCGACTATCTCAAGAAGAATCTATTGAACCGGCCGCTGGTGGTTACAGATCCCACCGTGGCACAGTTGCCATTTTTCAAAAAAATTATTGACGACCTCAAAGCCAAGTCAATTTCAGTAGAAGTGTTTTCAGACATTCATAAAAATCCGGTCAAATCAGATGTGTATAAAGGAACCGATGTGTATGATGCAACGAAACGTGATTCGATCATCGGCATTGGTGGAGGTGCAGCGCTGGATGTAGCAAGAGCCATTGTGCTGCGCGTGAACCATCGCGAAGATTTATTTAAGTACGATGATTTAATTGGTGGCGATGTGTTTGTCACCAACGACGTGCCGCATTTCATCACCATTCCTACCACGGCAGGAACTGGAAGCGAAGTAGGTAGAAGTGCTATCATAGCCGATGATGAGACTCACCAGAAAAAAATATTGTTCTCACCTAAGCTATTAGCTAAAATCATCTTTGCCGATCCATTACTCACCATGGACTTGCCGGCATTTATTACCGCAGCTACCGGTATGGATGCACTCACACACAACATGGAAGCATACATTGCAAAAATGCCACACCCGTTGTGCGAAGGAATTGCCCTGGAAGGAATTTCGCTCATTCATCAATCGCTGGAAACAGCAGTGAATAAACCGGACTTGGAATCGCGCAGTAAAATGTTGATCGCATCGCTGATGGGCGCTATCGCATTTCAAAAAGGACTGGGAGTAGTTCATTCCTTGGCACACCCGCTTAGTTCTTTGTTGGATACACACCACGGTTTAGCCAACGCAGTCAATATTCCTTACGGGATGGAATTTAACATTGCAGGCTTTGAAGAAAAATTCAGTCGCATTGCACGAACGCTCGAATTGAAAACGGAAACAGGTGATGCTGTCGTGAAATACTTATTTGAACTAAATACACGAATCAATATTCCGCACAAGCTCAGTGCCATTGGCGTAAAGCCCGAACATATTGAGACGTTGGCAGATTTAGCGATTGCTGATTTTGCACATCCTAACAATCCCAAGCCAGTGAGTCGCGAAGATTTCAAACAGCTTTATTTGAAAGCACTTTAATATGATCAAGTTGATTATTGGTGTAACGGATTGCAGTAAGTACGACAATTATGCCAACTGGATTTCGGCAGGTGAAAATGTGGAAGCGCTGCGGTTGTCTTACAAAGAAAATAATTTCGAAGCCATTAAAAAATGCCACGGGATTTTGCTGACTGGTGGTGAAGATGTGCATCCGAGGTTTTATCAAAAACCAGAATATCTTCCTCTTTGTTATGCCGATGATATAGACGAGCGACGCGATGAATTTGAATTAAGTGTTCTGGAATTTTCGCAAAAGAACCGAATTCCAGTGTTAGGTATCTGTCGCGGCTTGCAAATCACTAATGTTTTTTTTGGAGGTACACTCATTCCGGATATTCCTACATTCGGAAAATTCAATCATTCAAAGAGAGCAGGAAATGATACGTATCATGCGATTTCAGTTGATACCAACTCCGTGCTTTACCAACAGACCAATAGCGCTGCGGGAGAGATTAACAGTGCGCACCATCAAAGTACCGAAAGGGTGGGAACAGGTTTGGTCGCAAATTCATTTTCACCGGATGGCGTAATTGAAGGGCTGGAGCGTTTAAATGCAGCAGGTCAATCGTATCTGAGTTTGGTACAATGGCATCCCGAGCGTATGAACGATCAAAACAATGTGTTTACCAGAAATATCAAAACTTCGTTTTTAGAGGCAATCCAAAAAGTCATTTAAGAAAAAAAATATGAAGATCATTAATCCGGCGACAGAAGAAATCATTAAAGACCTACCAGAAGATACGAATGCATCCGTAAATCAGAAATGGGCGCAATTGAAAGCAGCTCAACCCGGTTGGCATCAAGTTCCTTTGAAAGACAGAATTCAAATAGTACAAAAGTTTTCAGACTTGTTGGCACGTGACATCGAAACCTTAGCGGCTGTATTAACTTCTGAGGTAGGCAAACCATTACAACAAGCTCGCAACGAAGTGAATGGAGCGCGGGCGCGCATTCAGTGGTTAACTAAAAATGCGGAGACTTATTTGAAAGATGAAGTGATGACGCAAGAAGGTAATCTCATCGAAAAGATTTCGTATGAGCCGCTCGGTGTTGTTTGCAATATCTCTGCATGGAATTATCCGTATCTGGTGGGAGTCAACGTGTTTGTGCCTGCACTGTTGGCGGGAAATGCTGTGATGTACAAACCATCGGAATATGCGACGCTTACTGGTTTAGAAATTGAACGTTTGTTAAAAGAAGCAGGAGTTCCTGCTGATGTTTTTCATGTAGCAGTCGGGGCAAGGGCAGTAGGAGAGTTGTTATTGGAGTTGCCGTTCAATGGTTATTTTTTCACGGGTTCTTACAAAACAGGAAAATACATCTACGAAAAAGTCGCACCGAAAATGGTACCTTGTCAGCTGGAGTTAGGTGGCAAAGATCCATTGTATGTGGCCGATGATATTGCCGATATCAAATCAGTGGCTGCGGGCACAGCAGACGGAGCATTTTATAACAATGGACAAAGTTGTTGCGCGGTCGAGCGAATTTATGTTCATGAGAAAATCTATGATCAGTATGTAGATGAGTTTGTGAAAGAAGTGAAATCATGGAAATTAGGTTCTCCAACAGAAGACGGTGTGTATATCGGACCGTTGAGTAGAAAAGAACAAGTTGCATTTTTAGAAGAACAAGTTAATGATGCCACGCAAAAAGGAGCGAAACTCGAAACAGGAGGTCATCGAATGAACAGTCGTGGTTATTATTTTGAACCTACTGTCATCACCAATGCAACACATCAGATGACTGTGATGCGCGAGGAATCGTTTGGTCCCATCATCGGCATTATGAAAGTTAAGAATGATGAGGAGGCTGTTCGCTACATGCAAGATACTGCGTATGGACTAACGGCCTCGGTGTATAGCAATAGCCAGCAGCGGGCGGAAACTATTTTGCAGCAGATCAACTCAGGCACCGGCTATTGGAATTGTTGTGATCGGGTGAGTGCAGCATTGCCTTGGAGCGGACGGCAGCATTCCGGATTTGGTGCTACATTGTCACACGCAGGGTTGCGAGCATTTACAAAACCAAAAGCATATCACTTTAAATCTTAATCGTTAAGTTAAGCTCAACTCACTTCTTCTCTTGCGGAGAGGAGGTTAGGTATAAAAGATGGGCTTAACTTAACGGTGAATCATTTTAAACCTTAGACGAGATCCACTCTTTTGTGAATTGAGCGAGATCGGGAATTAGATTTTTCTTTCCTGCTTTGAATGCGTGATCGGCACCTTCTAACTTTTGCAAAGTAGCAAAAGAAAGTGAGTCGGTTACGCTGCTGATCAAATCCCACTGCGCTAATTCATCGCGCGTGCCTTGTAGGAAAAGCATGGGTAATGAAATCTCTTTCAGATGCTCTGCTCGGTCAACCGAGGGTTTTCCTGAAGGGTGCAATGGAAAGCCATAGAAGATAATTCCTTTTACTTGTGCGTCAGGTGACTTTGCCAAGTGCTGCGAATACATTCTTCCGCCAAATGATTTTCCACTAACAAAGAGAGGCTTGCCCGGAAATATTGAGTGAGCTAGTGCTATAGCCGACTCAATCGTACGATGTGCCACCGCAGGAACATCAGGCCGACCTTTTTTCTTTTCCATGAACGGAAAATTGAAACGCAATGTGGTTATGTAATGGTGAGCCAACGCCTCAGCCAATGCAACCATAAACGAGTGATGCATCCCGGCTCCGGCACCATGTGCAAGCGTAAGAACTACTTCTGTTTTTTCTCCTTCAATGATCTCTCCTGATACATCTCCGATACTTTCGGATATGTGCAGATTTACTGGCGTTACTTTCATTCAAGAAAGTTAGAAAGATTTTAGCTATTCATTTTTTAAAACTTCCGCTGGATTGGCACGTGCTACTTTTAATGTCTGTGTGGCAATCATAATAAGAGCAAACAAAAGAATAACCAAGACCCCCAGCAGCATTTCAAAAATATTGAGTGGCGCGTGGTTGGCCGTATTGGGGAATACCACATTTTGAAAAAACAAGATTACGATGGGTAAACTGATGGCTGTGGAAATCAGCAGCAAGAACACAAAGCCTTTACCTAACAAAAGCAATAGCTTCGCTTCGCTGGCACCCATCACTTTGCGTATGCTCACTTCTTTCAAACGAATTTCAGTAGTGAATACCACCATCCCCAAAAGACCCAGCGAGGCAATGGATATGGCAAGAAAAGCAAGGAACCCGGCTAACTTTAATGTGGCACGCAGACCTGCAAAGGCTTCTTCAATTTGTTGATTATAAAACTTGGCTTCAAATGGATGCACCGGATCGATCTTCTTCCAGATCGCTTCAATTTTTGCATGTGTACCAATCAAATCGTTGGATTGAATTTTTACGTTCATAATATTTGGCTTGTCGCGTAAGTATCTGAACACTGTTTCTTTTGAGGTTTTATTGTTTGACCTGCCGTATTGAAAATCTTTCATCACGCCAATAATGGTAAGGTCCTTCCCATCTACTTTGAGCACATCACCAATTGCTTTTTGCGGATCTTGATTCGCAATGTTAAATCGCTTCAGCACTTGCATATTCACAATTACTTCGGATTCTTCTACGCTATCAGTTTTAGCAATAAAGTTGTTTCCTGCAATGAGTTGATGCCCCATCAAAGGAATATAGTTTTCATCGATGGAATTAAAACTTACGCTGCAGGAGTCAAGTGGGTTTCCATGATATTTCATGTTCGTACCCCAGAAATCGCCAATACTCGTTACCAAAAGTGATTGTGAAATTTTCCTTACTTCCGGCAATTCGCTTAGTTCTTTTTTAAGCAGCTCTCCTTTATTCCCTTGCAAAGAGATATTTAGTACATTTTCGGTGTTGAAACCAAGATCGAAGGAAATATAATGTTGGTATTGGCGATACACTCCAATACTGGCAGAAACCAGAATAATCGAAATACAATATTGAATCACAATTAGAATTTTTCGTCCGGTTATGCGGTTCATTCCCCGAAAGGATGTGGCGCTTTTTAATACTTGAATTGCGTTGATGTTTGAAAAGAATAAGGAAGGAAAAATACCGGCCGCTATTCCAATAAAAATAGCAAAACCAACGAAGTAAAGGATGGTTACGGGAGAGAGATGCAACGTAAACATTTTTTGAATGTCCGGTTCGATGCTCAGAAAATGTGGACGCAGCAGAAAAAATAACAGAAGTGCGATCACCAATGCGCTGAGCGAAATGATGATGGCTTCTACAATAAACTGAGTAGCTACATTGCTTTTCAAGGCACCAATTACTTTGCGAATTCCTACTTCGCGGGTTCGCTTCAATGAGCGAGCGATGGATAAATTCGTGTAGTTAAAACATGCAGATAACACGACCACGAAGCATAATCCTCCGAAAACCCAAAGCAGTGTACTACCAAGTACTGGCCCCATTTGGTTGCCCAGGCTATCTCTAAACATGATGTTTGAGAGTGGCTGTAGATCTAATTCAATGTGCGTATTTTTTACCGATGGATCTTCCCGTTTGCTCATTTGAGCGAGGTTCGATTTAAGCAATGGAATATCTGCATGCTGAGGCAAAACTAAATACACCCAAGTATCCCATACACTATCCCAGGCCAAGTCATTATCAAATGCCTCCTTATTTAATTCTTTTGTGCTGAGTGATCCTAGCATTTCAAAATGAATGTGCGAAAAGAAAGGAGGGTCTTTTACAATACCGGTGATCGTGTATGATTTGTCGTTGTTGAATACCACTGCTTTGCCCAGCGCTTCTTCGGTGCCAAATAGTTTTTTTGCTGCTGATTCGGTAATAATCATTGTAAATGGCTCTCTCAATGCAGTAGCCGGATTTCCTTGCAGCAGTTCAAAAGAAAATACGTTGAAGAATGAATCATTGGCCCAGAAGCCATTGAGTGGAATTATTTTTTCGTCTATTTTAATGTCTCCGGCAAAACCCCGCTGAAGAATCGCGACTTCTTCAATGCCGGTAACCTTTTCTTTCATCATGCGCCCGGCCTTCATGGAAGTTGTCGCCATGAAGTTGTTGCCTTTATCTCCTAAATATTCATAGCGACTAATCACGCGATGGATGCGATCGTAATGGGTATGAAATTTATCGTACGAAAGTACATCCGATAAAACAGCAATCAACACCAATCCCACCGACATGCTCACGGCCAAACCAATAATGTTAATGGCTGAGAATAATTTGTTACGCACAATGCTGCGGCCCGATGTTTTGATGTAGCTGCCAATCATAATCCAACTGATTAAAAGTTTGAGAAATTCCGGTTTGCGAATAGTATAGAGACGAAAAAATTTAATGACATCAATGGCATAAATGAACCGTGCTTTGCGAACACCTTTTTCTTTTACATGTCGGTCAAAGTATTCGTTCAAATCGCCTTGTAAGTCTTCAAGGAGTTCGGGCTTACAATACCATTCTAATAGTTTTGTTGCCCAGGCCGGAGGTGCTATTTTTTTAGGGGCCTCCACGCTAAATCCGTTTCAAGGTTAGTTCTGGAATCAAACTCCAATATTGATCACGTAACTCCTTTGACTTTAAGAGTGCAGCTTTTCCGGCATTCGTAACCACGTAATAGCGTTTTCTTTTTCCTCCACGCGCGTTGGTTGCTTCACCCAGGCTGCTTTTCGCCAAACCTTTTTCTTCCAGGCGATTGAGAACCGAGTGTACAACTCCCAACTTTACCGATCGCTTTGTTTTCTTTTCAAGATCATCACAAATAGCTACGCTGTATGCTTCGCTGACCATCGCTGCAATGGTTAACAAAACCAATTCTTCAAACTCGCCAAGATTTGTTCCTTTCATGGGTCTTTGATCGTATTAATTACGTAAATGTATGTAAAATGGTTTTATATTCTTATTTTGTATGTAAAATCATTTTAAATAAACCAAGATCATTACGAACCAAGTGGATTAACCGTTGGAGAGTAGTTTTCGAGAGTAGAGGAGAAGTGGAACGCCATAAACGGCAATCATCGCGTAAGCCATTATTTCATAGCCTTTCGAAACTAAATCAATGATGCCAACCTGAGCCAAAAGAAGTGAGGCAACCAGTGCTGCTACTGATATATATGCTTTTGTCATTTTTTTCATAGGCTGGCCACTTCGTTCAGACGCCTCTTTTTCTATGCGATGAATGAAAGCATGAATCATTCCTGTGGCGGTTTCTACGAGCGTCCAACCTACCACAATACCAAAAATAACAATCATGATCGGATGAAAAGGAGCAAGCATTGTCAGCCAAGGCACAGTTCCGGCCAATACATTTCGATCGGGGTAATAGGCGAGTATAGCAAAATAGGTGAGGAACCACGGAATGGTCATAAGTAACCCTGAAATAATTCCGGCAATGATACTTTCGCGTTTAGTTTTGATCCCACTGTAGGTAAAGAAGGAGGCAGGATAAACAGCTAAATTATATCCCACATATAATATGCCGGTCCAAATCAGTAAACCGATAGAAGGAGCTTCCGGTAGGTAACTCGTATTCCAGCTAGCAAATACAGCTACGATGGATTCTCCGCGTGTAGTGAATACCAATACGGCAAATAAGATGTAGGCTGCAAACAAGGCAATCGTTCCGATGGTTTCTAATTTAGCAATCACCTCGTCCCCTTTGTAATTGAGTAGTCCTACTAAGGATACAATTAATAAAACGCCAACCCATTTGTTAAAGCCTACAGTTTCGTAAAGAATTTCACCCGCGGCAGCAGCCATCACTGCAATAATCAGTATGGCCAGCATCAAATAAACGATCTCATAAACGATCCATCCGCGGCCAATCATTTTTTTCAGCAGCGATTTATAGTCATACACATTCCATTGCCGACACGCTTCAATCGAAAGAATAGAAATAAAAGAGAAACCCACAAAAATCGATAACCCGCTGATCCAGCCGCCCGCTCCAAACTTACCACCGTATTCCACAATTTCCCTACCCGTTGCATACCCGCCACCAATTAACACAGATTGAAGAATGATTCCGGGCAAGAGTATTCGTTTTACAAAGGACATGGATTGAAGCTTTTATTTGTTTTTTACTTTTGTTTTTAGGCTGACCCTTTTGGTTTAAAGATAACTATTTACCTCATAGACTCAACTTCTATTGAGCCCAGCATCGACATAGTAAAGAACGGATACGGACAAACAGAACGCATGATTGATTGCTGATAGCGCATCACTAGCGCAAGGCCATTTATTCAGATTCGTGCTTTGCACCTGTTTAATTTTGATCTTGTGTGTTTGTTGTGCTGTTGTTTGTTATGGGAATTTCTATGATGATGGTAGACCCCGTTTTTCCATCGCTGGTGGCAGTTATAGTTCCATTGAGTGAAGTGATAATTTTTCTGGCTACAAAAAGCCCTAGCCCGCTACCTGTGGATTCCATGGCACCGCGAAAGAAAGGATCGAAGATGTGCGACAACGTTTCGGTAGAAATTCCCATCCCATTATCGACTACCGAGATTCTAACCATCTGATGGGTTTCTTCGCTTTCGATAGATATGTGTGGTGCCCTGTCATTGCTGCTAAACTGGAAAGAATTTTCGAGAATACACAAGAGAACAACCTTTAAAAAAGACTTGTTGGAGCAGAAATAACCTGCATGAATCTTCATGTCAATCGTGATGCCCTTCGATTCAATAAGCGATGCATTTTCACGACAGATCTCGTTGATCATTTCGTGCAAGTCAACTTTGTTGTTTAGATCATGCGATTCAAAGCCTAATTCGGCGATGGCTTCAATCTTTTTGATTATGCGATCAAGTGAATTGATCGTATCCAGCAGCATGTCAAAGATGGATGTGTCGCTATTTTTAAACTCAAACTTCAGTAAGTTGATGAGCCCGGCCTGTGAGGTGACCGGTGTTTTTAAATGATGCGTTGCTTTATTCAAAAAGGTATTCAACTGATTGGCGGTTTTGGATAAGTTTTCGATCAATAGTTTGTTCCTTGCATTCAGTTGCAAAAACTCAATCGCTTTTTTTAAAACAAGTAGTAAATCTTCCTGTTTCCAAGGTTTGGAACAGTAGTAATAGATTCTTCCCTTGTTGATGGCATCGACAATCGCTGCATGATCAGAACAGCCGGTAAGCAATATTCTGACCGTATCCGATGGGGGGACTTTTTCGAGCAATTCAACACCTGTCATTTCCGGCATTAGCTGATCGACCAGCAGAATATCGAATTGAGTTTCCTTAAGAAGCGCAAGCGCTTGTATGGGATCGTGACAGGTAGTTATATCAAATATCTTTTTAAAACATAGCTTAAACACAGCTAAGTTGTCTTGTTCATCATCGATGTAAAGTATCTTGTGCATATGGGACGATTGCTTAGAAATAGTCTATATTCAAACTTTAAATAGCCGACAATAACAATAGTTGATGTAAGTCATATTGGTACACGTATATTTTAGAATCAAATTTGGCTTACTTGTAATCAAGTAAAGAAATGATTTCCATAGCAATAAAACTATTAATTTTAATATATGGCCCCAAAGCCCAGAATTCTTTATGTGGATGATGAATTGTCAAACCTTCTTATTTTCAACCAGGTTTTCAAGCAAGATTTTGATATAACAACAACAGATTCACCACACAATGCATTAGATATTATTGCGCAAAACGAATTTGAAATAGCCATTGCCGATCAGCGAATGCCGAGTATGTACGGCTCCGAGTTTTTAGAAAAAATATATAATTCTGGCATCGATTCTATCCGTATTCTCCTAACCGGTTATTCAGATATAAAAGCAACTACCGATTCGATCAACAAGGGGCACATTTATTTTTATTGCACTAAGCCTTGGAAAAAAGATGAATTGATGGCGATTTTTCTGAAGGCCTTGGAGCATCTAAAATTAGAGCGCGGCAATAAAAAATTACTTGCCAGCCTCTCTTCCACGGTCAAGGAATTAGATGTTTTCTTATATAGAACCTCTCATAACCTGAAAACACCTATTACAACGCAGCTTGGATTGCTGAATTTATTGAAACATGACACGTCTAAGTTGGATCCGACGATCTTGAGCCAAATTCAGGAAACGATTGAATCATTGAAGGGCACCATTGAAAAGATGCAGATGCTTAGCGAGGCGGGGTATCAATTCATGAAGATGCAACATCAGGTAGATTTACAGGAGATTGTCGATCAAATTATTAGCGAAAACCAGCCCATTATTGATCAAAAGAAAATTGTTGTTGAGCAACAGATTGAAAACCTTCACGATTTTATTTCTGATACTCATTCAGTGCGTGCCATTCTCTTACGCATACTCAAAAACTCATTTGACTATATGCGCGACGATGTAGAAGGAAACCGGGTGGTAGTGACAGCCTCTTTCAATCCGATAACCAGTGCATGCCATATTACCATAGAAGATAACGGAATCGGAATTGAACCTGTCAGGCTTCAAAGTGTATTTGACTTTATTTCTTTAGAGTATCAAAGCTCTAGTGATATTGGTTTTGGTTTGTATGTGGTGAAGCGAGTTGTTGACATGCTCAATGGTAAAATTGATATTTCAAGCGATGGAAAGACCGGGACGAAGGTGAAGCTTGAAATACCGAGAATATAGTGACGATGAACTTGTTACAATGATTCTGATTACGATACGTGTAAGCACGTGCAAGTACGTTGCCATACTTAATAGGTTGGTAGACAAATAAAAAAGATGATTAAAAGGTGTTTTTTTTTAAGAGCATACCTTTGCAACATTTTAAGTTTTTTATATAATTGATATTTTGATCGTCATAAAACTATTAATAACATTTAAAGCCGATTCGAGTAGTGAGAACAATGACAATTAATGCCATTCGATGAAACCTACATTGCTTTACGTTGATGACGAACCGGACAATTTAAGGGTAGTACAAGCTACCTACCGACACGATTATTCCATAATTACCGCCGAATCAGCCATACAAGGATTGAATATACTCAATCAGGTTCCGGTAGATGTAATCATTTCCGACTATCGAATGGCTCAGTTGAACGGTATCAGTTTCCTGAAAGAAGTTTATGAAGGGTTTCCGGATATTGCTACCATTCTTCTTACTGCTTACCAAGAGATCAACATTGCCACCCAATCTATTAATGACGCCCATGTGTTTGGTTATGCCACCAAGCCGTGGAAGAAAGAGGAACTAAAGTCACTCATCGATCGCGGATACCAAAGCACCGAGCTGAAAAGAAAAAATAGAAGGTTGACGGAAGAATTAATGAAGTCCAATGAAGAGTTAAAGAATGTCACGGTCGAGCTCGTGCGATTGCAAGGCAAACTTCAAATAGAGAATTCTTACCTCAAAAGTGAGATTGAACAAGAAATTGGCGTGGAAGGCATGATTGGGGTTAATCTTTCTAACAACGGAACGATTGAAAAAATACGGCAAGTTGCTCAGCATAAAACAACGGTTTTAATCACTGGCGAAACCGGCGTTGGTAAGGAATTGATTGCACGAGCCATTCACAAATTTAGCAGACGCAGCGGAAAGGCTTTTGTAAAAATTAACTGTGCCTCATTACCCGTTAACTTAGTGGAAAGTGAGTTGTTTGGTTATGAAAGTGGCACCTTTACGGGGGGCTTAGCCCGAGGAAAGCCGGGTTTGATGGAAGTAGCCGATCAAGGCACATTGTTTCTTGATGAAATTGGCGAGTTGCCCATGGAAGTGCAAGCAAAACTTCTGCGCGTTTTGCAAAGTGGAGAGTTTTTTAAGCTAGGTAGCCAAAAAGCAACTGTTACAGACGTCAGGATCCTTGCGGCTACGAATAGAAACCTGACGGATGAAATTTCGAAGGGTAATTTTAGATCCGATCTTTTCTTTCGTTTGAATGTTTTCCCGATTGAAATTCCGCCCTTACGCGAAAGAAAGGAAGACATCGCACCATTGGTATCCTATTTTGTTGAAAAATACAAAGCCAAGCTTGGAATACCCGTTCCGCCAGTTTCAAAGGAATCCATAGACATGTTGATGCAGTATGACTGGCCGGGAAACATTCGTGAGCTAGAATCAATGATAGAGCGATCTATCATAGTCAAGAAATCAGATGTTTGTTTAGAGTTGCAACTCTACCCATATAAAAATCAGTACTCAGAAGTGGAGAAAGCTTCGTCAAGCAAAGACCTATCTTTTATGGATGGATTCGTATCATTGGAGGAGACGGAAAAAAAATTAATCCTCAAAGTTCTTGAAAAGGTAAATTGGAAGGTTTCTGGCAAAGGAGGGGCCGCAGACTTATTACGTCTCAATCCAAACACCCTTCGTTCTAAGATGCTCAAGATGGGTATTCCATTAAAGTAGAGATCATTTTGTGCAATGCCGTTAAGTTAAGCTCGACTTGACCTCCTCTCTTGTGGAGAGGAACGAGGTGAAGTATAAAAAAGGGCTTAACTTAACCGCATTGTCATTTTTTGAATCCGTTTCGTTATTTCGGAAATCATGTTACGAAATATTGTGAAATCAGCTACGGCAACAAGCCTAATCAAACAGAATTAGGCTTTATGTGCAGGTAATGCATTCTCAGCTCTAATTTTTAATTAGTCTTAATTATCTGAAAATTGTACCTTGCGGGGTATTTCTAAAACACTAAGCATGAGACTCCCCCAACTCACCCTTGCTCTTATTTTGATTCTCTCCCAACAAGCCTTTTCACAACGTTTTTGGGTTGCATCCACAGCTTCCAATTGGAATAATACGGCAAACTGGTCTAATGTTTCAGGAGGTGCAGGTGGCTTTTCTGTGCCAGGCGCCGGAGATGTGGTTACTTTCAATGCCACTCGAAATGGAAATTGCTTGATCGATGTGCCAGTCAATATTGCCGGAATAACGGTGAACGGATATACAGGCACTATTGATTTGAATGGCTTTGTACTGACTTCGGCAGGCACGATTACATTTACCACCGGCACCATTAATAATAGTGGTGGTACAGGTAATATCAACTTAAATTCAATTGGCACGACGACATTTAATGGAACTCAGTTTGGGGCAGCTATCACCGGAACGACCGGCAGAGTGTCTTTTAACGGATCCGTTTTTAACAATTCCGTTTCAATCATTAAAACCGTTGGTACGCTCGACTCGAGTACCGGAAACAATACGTTTCAATCATCATTTGCGATTGTTAATAATTCCACGTCTTCACTTCGGATGGCAACTACCACCCGTGATATTTTCAACGGAACGGTAGACATCACCACCTCTAACACGGGGTCGATAGATTTTGCCTATTCGTCGGCAGGCAATCAGTTTAATAACAATATCTCCATTACGTACAATTCAACGGCTGCTGTCACTTTCGGGGGAACCACAGGTACTTCTACACTCGCTGCAACCAGATCGATCACCGTTGCCGGCTTTGGAGCCTCGGGCTCTGGTAATCTGACTTTAGCAAGATTTACCCAAACTGGGGCAACAGCTCAAGCGATTACCCTAGGCGGAAATAATACGTCTACAATTACAATTGGTCCTTCTTCCAACTTTGGCGGATCTCTTACAATAAATGCCCCATCTATTGTTTTAAATTCAACTTCTTTTCAGGCATTAACGATTACAAAAACGGGTTCGCAGGTCGATAACAACCGAGGGGGAAATACATTTAATGGACTGTTTTCATTGACCAATCAGGGCGGTGATTTTTTGATGGGCACCAGTGTCACCGATGCCGCCGATATTTGGAATGCGGATGCAACATTTTTGAATACAGGAGGAAATCGTATCCGGATAGGAGAGGATAATGCAGGTAACACATTTAATGCCAATGCTACCTTCACCATTACTTCTACCACAGATGTAGCTAGTCGCATTCAGATTTCACGCTTTGCCACATCATCTACGATTTTTAATGGTACAACCACCTTCAATAACTTTGGAAATGCCAGTGATGTATATGTAAGCTACGATGCTGGCAGCGTAACTACCTTCAACGGACCGTTCATTTACAATATCAATGTTAATACTGCTGTTGGCGAACATTACTTTGGATACAACGGCAATGCTATTTTTGCCAGCGATCTGACTGTAAATAATGCAGCTACCTTAGCTGAAAACATCTACTTCTCAGGCGGCACGGGGATTGTAACATTCGGTAACGGAACAATCACCGTAAATCCGTTTACGCAAGGATCACTTCTGTTTAGAAACTTCACGCAAACAGGCTCAACGGCTCAAAATATCGTATTGGCTGGCACGGCAGCCCTTAATCTTGGTCCGGCAACAACATTTAACGGAAACGTAGATTTTAAGGCTCCTCAGATTTTTATGAATGGAGCAACCTATAATGGCACCACCGCAATTGAAAAAACAGGTACTACGGCAAACACTGGAACAGGTGCAAACATATTTGCAGGTACCACTACTATTACCAATAGCGGAACAGGTGTATTACGCACCAATGGAGGAAATACATTCAATGGCACAACCTCCATCATTAACAATGGTTCGGCCGACATTCTCTTAGAATTAGTTACAGGAGATACATTTAATGGCGACTTGACTATTACAAACGCGGGCACTTCCAACGTGCGAATGTGCTATGCCGGTACCAATGCTTTCAATGGAAACATTGTCGTTAATAGCCTAAGTGGAACGGGTATTGTTTTTTGTGAAAGCGTTTCTGCCACGGCTACACTAAATTCGAGAACCATCACCATAGGAGGTTCCGGGTTTTCATCGGGTACGTTGAATCTTCAGCGGTTTACGCAAGTAGGTGCTGTCAATCAAACGCTAACTTCTTTTTCTGGCAATGCCACTCTGTCTGTTGGACCCTCCTCTGCATTCGGCGGAAATGTAAACTTTGCGGCTCCTCAAATTCTACTTAATGGATGTACGTATAGTGGTACAGCCACGATCGAGAAAAATGGGGCAACCGACAATGTAGGAGTGGGGGGAAATATTTTTAATGGCATTACGACCATTACCAACAGTGGAAGCGGATACCTACTGCTTGGCAATGGCACACGCGATCAATTTAATGCTGCTACTACATTCAACAATACGGGTTCGTATCGCATTTATTTTGCACATAATCATCCGGGCCAAACCACAACGTTTGCTTCTGATCTCACTTTAAACGCGAATAAAACTGCTGGCACAGATGCGTGGGCTTATCTGATTGCAGAAAATGGCACTTCGGGTTTGTCCGTTGCTGGCAATCTCGTGATCAATTGCGCAGGAGGCATTCAAAGTAATTACCGGTTCTTAAATGGAGGTGGATCTATTGGTACTTACGGAGGATTGACCACGATCGACGTAACAAATACGAGTGTAGCCACTACCATTATTATGGGACAGACAGGAACCTCTACGTACAATGGCGACATCTCACTGTCCAATACAGGTGGCTCCGCAGGTATTGTTTTTAACAACGGTGCAACTGCATCTTCTACTCTTACAGGATACATCACCTCTTCCGGGTATACCAGTGGCTCTTTAAACTTATTTCGCTTTACTCAAATAGGTACAGCTTCCCCTATAAATCTCACACTTACCAATAATGGCACTTTGCTTCAGGTGGGACCCAGTTCACAATTTGATGCAAACGTTACATTTGTTTCGCCCCGCCTTTTATTAAATGGTTCCACTTACAAAGGCACCGCTTATTTGGAAAAGAATGGTAATACGGATGATGCCGGAAGTGGAGGTAACGTTTTTGAGAGTGCTGCCACCTTGGTGAATTCAGGTAGTGGCTATTTATTATCAGCGAATGTCAATCCGGATATTTTTAATAGTGATGTTACAGTCAATAATACAGGAAGTAATTATATTTATTTAGCCCACAACGTAGCCGGAAATCAATTCAATGGGAACATTACATTGTCCAGTACTGGCAGCTCATTGGGAATTCGATTTTCAAATAACAGCACCGGATTTTCAACCTTTAATGCAGGCGCAACAAACAGGATTCTTATAGGAGCCGGAGGATATAGCGTTGGCGAATTGCGATTAAGACGCTTTACACAAACAGGAACTTCATCTCAGGCATTCACCCTCACAGGAAGTGCGCAATTGTTTTTAGGTGCAGGATCTCAATTTGATGGAGACGTAAATTTTATAGCACCGCGACTGTTCTTAAATGGAGCCACTTACAATGGAGTAACCTACCTTGAAAAAAACGGAGCTATTAGCGATGATGGAGCTGGAGGTAACGTTTTTAACCAACAGACTACACTTGTTAATTCTGGAAATGGCTACTTGCTTACCGCTTCAACTTCTCCGGATACATTTAATAATAAACTGATCGTGATTAACTCAGGTTCTTCAACAATTCGATTGTCCGATAATTCTGCTGGAAATCAATTTAGAGGTAACGTCGAGTTAAACTCTACTTTTGGTGGAGGCATTTATTTTGGTAATCAGGCAGCTGGAACTTCAACGCTAACAGCCGGGAATACCATTTCAGTTGGAACAACGGGAGTGATCAGTGGTGACATCCGGCTGATTCGATTCACTCAATTGGGTGCAACAGCACAAACACTAAACTTAACCGGTATAGCCATACTTACACTCGGTCCATCATCGAGATTTGATGGTGATGTAGACTTCCGCTCACCTCAGCTCTTGTTAAACGGAACTACATACAACGGTACTGCTTACCTGGAAAAGAAAGGAGCAACAGATAATGCAGGCAACGGCGGGAATGTTTTCAATGGTGCCACCTCCCTGGTGGATTCGGGCAGCGGGTATCTACTAACTGCGAATGCATCCCCCGATATTTTTAATTCTACACTCACCGTTACCAACACGGGTTCGAATATAATTTATCTGGCTCACAATGTGGGCGGCTCACAGTTTAATGGCCACGTTACTTTCAATTCTACATTGGGTAGCTTGGGTGTTTATTTTGCGAACAACATTACGGGTAATGCTACTTTGGGTACGGGAGCTTCCCTGTTAGTGGGAGGTCTTGGCTTTAGCAGCGGCGAACTTCGATTGAGAAGATTTACACAAACAGGCAGTTCAAGTCAGACGTTAGTTTTAACCGGCACCGCATTATTGCGCATTGGCCCATCTTCTACCTTCAATGGAGTATTGGACTTTAGAGCCCCTCGTCTGGGATTGGACGGCTGTACGTACAATGGCATCACCTATTTAGAGAAAACAGGTGCTACCACCGATAATAGTAGCGGCGGGAACGCATTCAACGGGGAGACCACATTAGCCAATTCGGGCAGCGGAATATTAGCCACTGCCAATACAGCACTGGATACCTTCAATGGAGATTTAACGCTCACCAATACCGGATCAGCCAGCATTCGCATGGCCGATAACATAGGTGGCTCGTTGTTTAATGGAAACATTATCGTTAATTCCACTAACTCCACGGCCGGCAGCGGTATATTCTTTAGTAACAATGCAGTAGCTGCCAATGCGACATTAGCCTCGGGAAAAACGATTACGGTAGGTGCCACAGGCTTTACGGCAGGTGAACTACGGTTGATTCGGTTTACACAACTAGGTACAACAGCCCAGAACCTGACGCTAACCGGCACATCGCTTTTGCAATTGGGAGCAACCTCGGTGTTTAATGGCGATGTCACATTCCGTGCACCGCAGTTGCTGTTGAACTCGACCACATTTAATCGGTCATCGTATTTAGAAAAGACAGGCGCAGCAAACAACACGGGTACAGGCGGAGCTACATTTGGTGCAGGCTTCACTGCAACAATTGTCAATATCGGCACAGGTGTGCTACGCACCAACGGTGGTAATACATTCAATGGCACCACCACCATCCTGAACAGTGGAACTGCCGATATTCTCCTGGAATTAACTACCGGTAGTACATATAATGGTGATGTGACGATGACCAACACAGGTACTAGCAATATCCGGGTAGCGTATACTGGAGCCAACATATTTAATGGAAATATCATTGTCAATAGCACAGCTGGCTCTGGCATTACTTTTTGCGAAACTGTTACAGGTACAGCCACTTTAAATAATGCGACTATCTCCGTGGGCGGTAGTGGCTTTACTACCGGTGTGCTGCAAATAAATCGATTTACACAAAACGGAGCCGTTGCACAAAACATCACACTCACTTCCAGCGCTACTTTCCGAAATGGAGGCTCCTCCCTTTGGAATGGCTCGCTTTCCGTTACAGCTCCATCCCTCTTTTTGGATGGAATCACTACGCTTGGTGCAACCAACAGTTTTACGAAAACGGGTAATACTACGGATGCGAGCAATGGTGGAAATACATTTGGGGGCACAACCAGTTTCACTAATTCGGGAGCAGGTATTTTCCGCTTGGCGAATGCCGCCGCCGATTCATTTACGGGGGATGTCACATTCAATTTGGTAAGTGGAACAATTGAGCCTGGCTTCAATGTAGCCAGTACATTTCAAGGGAATGTAACAGTCAATAGTTCGACCTCCATTACTTTTGGTGCCAACACCGGAGGTATCACATTCTCGGGCGGAAATCTACAAACCGTAAACCGAAGCGGAACGGCAATTCCCATTTTCAGGAGACTGACCATGAGCAAATCAGGAGGTGCTGTTACATTAAATACAAACGTTCGAATCACCACCAGTGCTACATTTACTACGGGTGTGATCAATACATCAACTGGCAATTTGGTTTCATTTGCCAATGGCGCTACTACATCCGCGGGTTCAGTGGCTAGCCATATCGATGGTCCTGTTGAAAAGATTGGAAATGCAGCATTCACCTTCCCGACGGGCGACAATGGTTTCTTCCGCGCGATTTCGATTACGGCGCCTACGTTGACTACTGATGCTTACACCGCAGAATACCTCAAGGCAAATCATCCGTATGGAACTCAGCTAACCTATGCTGGAGGAATCACCAATGTGAGTACATGTGAATACTGGTTGCTGAACCGAACGGTAGGTACCACCAATGTGAATGTAACCCTCAGTTGGACGAAAGCAGATTGTAGCGGTGCTTACATTACAGATATCTCAAAGCTTTTGGTAACCCGATGGAATGGCACCAATTGGTTAAATCTGGGCGGAACTTCAATTACAGGAACCACCACCTCTGGCACGGTAACGTCAACTACAGCCAACACGTTTAGTTTAAATCCAAGCCCTATTACGCTGGCATCAAGCACATCTTCAAACCCACTACCCATTCAGTTACTACGCTTTACGGCCAAGGCTTTGGGAAGTACAGTTGAACTAGATTGGTCGACCGCTACGGAAGAGAACAACGACTACTTTAACATCCAACGTTCTATCGATGGAAATGAATTTGTAGATATCGGTCGAGTGAAAGGAGCCGGTACCAGTTACTCACAAATTGACTATCATTATGCCGATACTCAACCGCTTCCGGGGTTGGTGTATTACCGATTGAAGCAGACTGACTTTGATTTGAAGTCTACTTATTCGGATATGGTATCGGTAGATGTGGATGCAACAGCGGACTTTGTAATCACGCCTAATTTTGGCAAGGCAGGTGTGGAGATGAAACTATCTGCCCAGGGCGAGTATGTGGTTTACAACAGCTTGGGCGTTATTGTTCAGCGGGTGCAGCAGGCATCGCTAATCGATACCGATTCAATGGTTTCGGGTGTATACTTTGTGCGCAACAACAAAGGAAAAGTTCAGCGTATTGTTATCAATTAAAGATCAGAGCACATCCAAAAGCTTTCTGTTGTTTATCTCAATCCTTTTCCTTCTCCACAGCGAGAAGGGAAAGGATTGAGTTTTTTAGGGGCATCTCTAAGTGCGGTTGTGCCAAATCAAAACAGAACGTTCATGAGAATCATCTATATCAATTTCTAATTCAATGATTTGATTTAGCCATTTCCCAGCCAATGATACTTTTCTTTCGTGTAGCATTCCATCGATATTCACCTAAAATTCCATCTTTTCGAATTACCCGATGGCATGGAATCAGATAGGCAATATGATTCGATCCGACCGCAGAACCAACGGCTTGCATGGCCTTCGGGCGGTTAATTTGTTGAGCAATGTTTTGATACGTAGTAACTTCTCCCATTGGCAGGCGAAGGAGTGCCTCCCAGACTTTTATTTGAAAATTCGTACCCTTTACAAATACATGTAGTTTTTTACCACTGTTATTTTTTTCGAAGATAGAATCGATCAAATGTTTTGTGGTTTCCTGATTTTGAAAGAAGACGGAATTATACCAATGCTCTTTCATACTTGACAATTCGTGTTGAGGGTCTTCATCAGTGCTTATAAACGAAAGCCAACAAATACCTCGTTCGGTAACGCCAATCAACGCAAGGCCAAATTGTGTTGTGTGAAATCCGTAATTAATTTGAATACCAGCTCCATGCAGCTTGTACTCTTGCGGTGTTACACCTTCCAGCGTTGTAAAGAGATCGTAAATGCGGGACTGACTGGAGAGGCCAGCTGCATCTGCCGCATCAAGCAGACTTTTTGATTTTTCAAGTTTACTTTTCAAATAACCAACGGTAAGAAATTGAAGAAATCTTTTCGGGCTAATGCCGGCCCACTCCGTGAATAATCGATGGAAATGAAAAGGACTTAAATGGACCTTTTCAGCTACTTCATCCAGCTCAGGTTGTCGCTGAAAATTTTTCTCCAGATAGAGAATGGCCTGTTCGATTCGCTGGTAGTTAATGGTTTGTTCTTCGGTTATCACTATCATAAATCTATTATTTTTTATTGATCAAAAAGAGCTTGGGTTAATAAGTTTTGATGACGATGAATCTGCTATTCCGCGTGAGATTTTTCGCAGGCAGTTTCCACAAGGTCTAAATCCGAGTTCGATTGCTTCTCTTTCCGTGGTAAAAAACACCCGGTTTGTCACCTTCATTCGTTTACCTGATTTGCAATGAAGTGTTCCGTAAATCTTTAAGCGGACATTACCAGCCCACTTAATTTCATTGTTGCGAATTCGTTGGTGTAATTCTTTGGTGCTGAGTTGTGAGTGCTGTAGCATACGAGGCAAATTAAAATAACATCAAGCAGCATCGTGAAAAATGAGCCCCAGCGCATACCGCTCACCTGTATGCAGTGGACTGATACCATGTTTTACATTGGCTTTGTAATACCCCTTGCCACCTTTTACAGGCCTGAAATTCGTAGTAAAAATAAGGGCATCACCCAGATTGAGCGAAATGACTTCAGCTTTGGATTGTGCTCTTGGAACTTGTTCGACAAGCACAAATTCACCGCCCGTGAAGTCAAGGCCTTTTTGATTCAATACGAAAACAATCTGAAACGGAAAGTAAACCTCTCCATATAAATCCTGATGAAGCGTATTATACCCACCGGCCTCATAGCGAAGAATAAGGGGAGTGGGCCTGGTTTGATTTTTTATTCTGCATTGCTCCAACAATTGCTGATGATTGTCCGGAAAATTTCTTTCAATACCCAACTGACTCATCCACCTATTTGCAATCTCTGCCAGTGGTGAATAGAGTTTTTCCCGAAGTAACTGAAGGGACGATGGAAGGGGATAGGAGAAGTATTTGTATTGCCCCTTGCCAAACCGATAGCGTTCCATATCGATTACAGTGCGGTAGAGCGATTGATCTGTAAACCCATTAATAAATGTATGGCATTCCGATTTTGACAGAAAGGACGGGATAACGGCATAGCCCTTTACCTGCAGTGATTCTTCAATTAGAGCAGATTCGATTGTTTTCATAACAAGTGCCTCTTTTATTTGGTGATTCAAAGATGATGTGATTCGGTAAGTAATTCCACCCGATTCTTGCGAAGATGCGAACTGGCGAAAGGGCCTTAAAATTATTTTTATACTATTGTGCTATGAATGAAATAATTGTAACCTGCCCAGCCGAGTTTGACTTTAATCGATGCCTGGAGTTTCTGCTTCGATCGCCGAAGGAAATTTTGCACTATGTGGCTGAAGAGAAAGTGTACAAAGCGATTCAAGTGAATGATCGAGTGATTGTAATTGAATTAAAAGCGCATGGCAATGCGATGAAGATAAATTTTTTAAATACAAAGTGTACCACAGAAGAGAAGCTAGAGATTGAGCGTTTTGTCCGGCAATGGTTTGATTTAGATACCGACCTAAAGCCATTTTATGAATTGGCCAGAAAAGATAAATTATTGGCGCCACTGGTAGAAACCTATTTTGGATACCGTATCATTGGACAACCTGATCTATTTGAATCTTTGATCTGGGCTGTTTTGGGTCAGCAAATCAATTTGCAATTTGCGTATACTTTAAAGCAACGTTTTGTCGAACAGTTCGGAACTCACGTTCCATTCGAAAGCCGGATTTACTATTTATTTCCACGTCCGGCTGTGGTGGCCGGTTTAACGGATGCGGATTTATTGCCTCTTCAGTTTTCGAAGCAGAAGAGTAAATATGTTGCATTGATTGCGCAGGCATTTCTGGAAGGATTTATTGTGCAAAAAGATTTGGCGCAACTACCTTTTGACGAAGCAAAAGCAAAGCTGATGCGGATAAAAGGAGTAGGCAACTGGACTGCCAATTATGCGTTGATGAAAACTTTTCGGTATCCAAATGCATTTCCATTAGAAGATGCCGGGGTTCACAATGCAATCAAGCGCTTAAAAAAGATGAAACAGAAGCCTACACTTGATCAAGTGAAAAAGATATTTTCAAAATACAAAGGATGGGAGGCCTATGCCACGCTCTATCTGTGGAAAAGTCTCTAGGCACTTTTCAATTCAATCCGAAACGTAGTGCCCTGAACTTCATCGGATGACTTTACGAAAATTTTTCCCTGGTGATATAATTCGATGATGCGTTTTGCGAGAGCAAGACCAAGGCCCCAACCTCTTTTTTTTGTAGTGAAACCGGGTTTGAACACACTTGGAATTATTTTTTTTGGAATACCCTTACCGGTATCCGAAATGTCAATCAATACTTTGCTATCGCTTCCCCGTAAAATTTTGATGGCAATCGTGCCGGTATTCTCCATGGCATCGACTGCATTTTTGCACAGGTTTTCAATCACCCATTCAAGTAAGGGGGCATGTACTTGTGCCTGAATGGTTTCTGATAAGGTATAAACTTCTATTTTAACTTTCGATGACAGGCGTGGTTGCAAGTAGCTCACCACATTGTTGACCAACTGAAAGATGTTTTCTTCTTTCAACGTAGGTGTAGATCCGATGCTTGAGAAGCGTTCCGTTACCATTCTCAGCTTTCGAACGTCTTTGTCCAACTCTTCAACAAAGCCTTTGTTGCGTAAGTCAGGATCATCGCGCAGCACTTCTACCCACGCCATCAGCGACGATAGTGGAGTGCCGATTTGATGCGCAGTTTCTTTGGCCAAACCTACCCACACCCGATTTTGCTCAGCAGTTTTTGAGTAGTTAAATGCCAGATATGAAATGAACCCAAAGATGGCCAAAATGGAAGTTTCCACGTAGGGAAAGAGAATCAGTTCGGCAAGCAGAAAGGAGTTTTTATAATATACTTTTTGAACTGCCGATGCGCCCTCATTTTCAGAATCTTTGAGAATGATATCAATGGCCGGATATGTTTCTTTCATTTCTGCTAAAACACTTTGCAGCACTTCGTCTTTTTTTTCTTTGCTCCAAGTTGGGTTGATGTCGATGTTGTGGTAAGAAATGATTCCACCTTTTTCATCGACCAGAATGGTGGGTATAGAGTTATTTTTGAAGATGATCTCTTCGGTAATAAATAGAATTTCATCCCCGTTGTCGTTGATGGTATACTCCAATGCCTTTGCGAAAAGTTTTACCTGATTGCGCTCCCGCTCTTTGAGTTGGTTGACGAGGATATTGGTAAATAGAATGGTACCCACACTAATAATGAGAGACACCGCCAAAATGATCCATTTCAAATTGGTGTTGTCTTTGTAAAACTCCATGGAAGCTGGAGAAGAGGGATTGCCCGGCATATAGCCTGAAATTAAATAAAAAAATCCGGATGGGTGTCATCCGGATTTTTTATCTGCTGATGTATGAATAATTAACCCTTCATAAAGAACCATTTGGCCAGTACTTTCCAACTCACTTTGGTTCCGGTCATTAGGATACCCACACGGTAAATGCGACCTGCAATCCAGGTGGTGAAAAGGAAACCGCCGATTAGTAGAACCATTGATAAAATTAATTCCCAAGTGGGAACATCGAACGCAATCCGACCCACCATGGCTACTGGTGAGGTGAAAGGTATAATCGATAGCCAAAAACTGACTGGCCCATGTGGATCTCTTAAGATGAACATGAATAGTCCGAAATATCCGATGAGCAGTGGTAGAGTGATTGGAAATTGAAATTGTTGCGATTCTTGCATAGATTCAACAGCAGAACCTACTGCTGCAAATAAAGCACCATAGAGTAAATAACCGCCCATGAAGTAGAAGACAAATACGAAGGCGATTTTTCCAAACGGAATTTGACTTAGGTTACCAAGTAGTTCATTGATTTGTTTGTCTTGCTGATCCATAGCCTGCTTTACTTCTTCATCACCCACTTGCTTCGCTACTTCTTCCATTGCTTGCTTTTGAGGCATTTTTAATCCAAAGTATCCCAGCACTCCGGATGAAAGCACTGTAATCAAAATGATCCATATCGTGAACTGTACTAAACCTACAGATGCAATTCCGATAATTTTTCCAAGCATGAGTTGGAAAGGCTTTACGGAAGACACAATAACTTCAACGATTTTGGAAGTTTTTTCGTCAATAACGCCTTGCATGATTTGGATACCATACACAAGCACAAACATATAAATCAGTATACCAAGCACAAAACCAAGTCCATATAGGATTCCGGAATTGCTCGCTTTTTCTTCGCCGGTTTCAGAAATATTAATCTGCTTTAAATTGATTTTTACCTTTAAACTTTTCAAAGTCTCCTTATCAATTTTATAAGCTTCTAGTTTCAAGTCGCGGATGCGATCTTGAATAATCGATTCAAGCCCACCAACCTTCTCAATGCTTGGATTCTCTTTTGTATAAATCATTAATCCTTCCGGTTTATTGATATCGAAAGGAGGGATGTACAACAAAGCAAAGTCTTTTGTTTGCTTGTATGAATCTTTTGCTTTATCAATAGGAATTGATAGAGGGACAAACTTGTACTTTTTAGTGTCTTCAAAGGCAAACTTACCGCTCTCATCAACCACTTGAACCGTGTCTGCTTTAGCCGAGTCTGCCTCTTTTTTCATAATGTACACCAATACACCAATGATCGCTGGAAAAATAAGTGGCACCAGAATAGTCGTAATGAGGAACGATTTTTTTTGAACTCGGGTGAGAAACTCACGCTGTATGATCAACCAAATTTTATTCATAAAAATAGATGTCTTTGTAGTGTGTTAAACTTCTTGTAAATGTTTACGCAGGGCATCGTCGCCATCGGCTTTCACCAAGCCAATGAATATATCAGCCATCGTAGGCAACTTTTCCTGAAAACTGTAAACTTCTGTGATGTCTATCAAATCTTTAATCACCTGATTACCCTTTATTCCATCGGCTGCTTTCAATGTAGTTGAGTAAAGATCATCTTCTATGCGTGTCTGACTTTTCACTTCATACTTTTCGGATGGCAGCGTAAAATGATTTCCACGATGTTCAATCAAAAATGTGTTTGAGCGAAACTGCTCTTTCACTTGTTTCTTGGGACCCTCTAAGATCTTTTTGGATTTATTGATCAATGCAATGTGATCGCACAACGATTCAACGGTTTCCATCCGGTGGGTAGAAAAAATTATAGTGCTGCCATTTTCTTTCAGTTCGAGAATTTTTTCCGTGATCAACTGTGCATTGACGGGGTCAAATCCGGAAAACGGTTCGTCCAAAATGATCAACTTGGGTTCGTGCAAAACCGTGCTGATGAATTGTACCTTTTGTGCCATGCCTTTACTAAGGTCTTCAACTTTCTTATGCCACCAGTCTTTGATCTCAAATTTTTCTAACCACACTTTAATTCGCGCCATGGCATCTTTGCGGCTCAAGCCCTTTAGTTGGGCCAGGTACAGAAGCTGCTCACCTACTTTCATTTTTTTGTAGAGGCCGCGTTCTTCCGGCAGGTAGCCAATAATTTCGATGTGGTTGGGTTTCAGTTTTTCTCCGAAAATGAGAATCTCGCCGCTGTCTGAATTAATAATTTGATTGATAATCCGGATGAGGGTGGTTTTACCGGCACCATTGGGGCCCAGCAAACCGAAGATGGTCTTTTCCGGAATGGTGAGACTTACATTGTCCAGTGCTTTATGTTCAGCATAGACTTTACTAACATTTTTTGCGATCAGTGCTTCCACAGAATTTGGGTTTTGAGTGTATTAGTGTCAAATACAGGTGTGAAATTACAAAGTTAATCGTAATTAAAACCAACACGAGTGTCGCACTTATAGCGAGACAAGAACTAGCTAAATGGCGGAATGGAAAAGCCAGGATTAAATTTAATGACTTGCGAATACAAGCTTATGAAAGCCTAGTGCGATTCTTTGAAGACGATTTTACCCATCGATACGTCAAGATCGAAAGTAAGTGCTCCTTTGGTGTTTTTGCTGTAGGCAGCGTTGGCGTATTTGTTTTCGCCAATTTTTTTCAGGCTCTTGCTCAGATTGATGCTGCACAACCACGAGTCGTTGATGCGTACCATCACCGGAACCGATTCATCAGGTAGCTGAATAACTAAATTGCCGGCACCTACACTGCCAATGATGTGATTGCCGCTGGTGGGTTTATTAGAAAAATCTAAGAACATATTGCCAAAGCCTACGTCGGCCAGCACTACTTTGGAACGCGCTAAATTAATTTGCTTCGCGTTCACAGTGCCCATGTCTACCTTGATGTAGAAGGTATCCATGGTGATTTTATTTTCGATGCCTGAACTATACGACACATTTACATCGGCATTGCCGGTAATGATTTTTAACTTTTCTATTGAAAGACCAGATAGATCGATGTTGGCGTTACCCAATCCGTAATCCAGGTTGAGTGAGTAAGGAGTTTCTTCTGTGAGGTATACTTTCCAAAACTTGTCGCTTCGCTTTTCATCGCGCCCGAACACCTGATACGATATTTTTTGACCTACCCCTTTTTGATCTTGTTCTTCCAGCGACAGCTTCACCATGCATGTAGAACCTTTCACTTCGTTGCTGAAAGAATGCGAGTACTGTTCTAAATCTTGATTGCTGTAGATATTGAGGAAATCGGAATCTTGACTGGGGCGAATGAAGCAGTTGCCCGTTTTGGCTTTTAAACACAAATCTACCCGCTTACAGTTGGCTGTGTTTTCCACTGAAAACTGCTTTTTAACCTGTGCCACGCTCACCAGGCTGATGCTACTAAAAATAAGAATTGCTGCTTTTACCATTCTTGCCTTTTAGCGGGTTGTCAATTTAAAATTCGAAGGAATGCTTTTTAGCAAAATCTCTTCAAAAAAATAACCCGTAATAGGTCTTATACGGGTTACTTCTAAAATGGTTTTATGTTTTTTCGCTATCCAAAGTATTCTTTCATGCGCTCAAAGAAGCCTTTCTCATTGGCATCCGGATGGGGCTGAAAATTAACTGAGTTTCGTAGGCTTTCCAGCTTGGCTTTTTCATCGCTCGACAGCTTTTTAGGTGTCCACACGTTGATGTAAATGAGCTGATCGCCAGTACCATAGCCGTTGATATCCTTTAATCCTTTTCCGCGCAAGCGCAGAATTTTACCGCTTTGGGTGCCGGGGTCAATTTTGATCCGCACCTTGCCACCAATGGAAGGTACTTCAACGGAAGTGCCCAAAACTGCATCGATAAAACTAATGTGTAAATCGTACACTAGGTTGCTGCCATCGCGCTTTAATTCCTTGTCTTCGGTTTCTTCTACCAAAATGAGCAAATCGCCGGGCACACCGCCACCGGGTGCTTCGTTGCCTTTGCCCGACATTGAAAGCTGCATACCTTCGCTTACGCCTGCAGGTATTTTCACGGTGATTAAATCTTCTTTTGAAACCAAACCGGAACTATCTACACCGGAAGGTTTTTTATCGATCATTTGTCCGGCACCATTACAGGTAGGGCACGTGCTTGCCGATACCATCTGACCAAGCATAGTGTTGACCACTTTTCGAACCTGACCGCTTCCTTGACAGGTAGTGCAGGTTTTGAACGTAACGCCCTCCGCACGAATCAATCGATTTACTTTTATCTTCTTCTCAACGCCATTGGCGATTTCCTCCAAAGTTAGTTTGAGCTTGATGCGCAGGTTAGACCCTTTACGCTGACGCGAGCGACTTCCACCGCCACCAAAGAAACTATCAAAAGGGCTTCCGCCACCGCCACCACCGAAAATATCTCCAAATTGACTGAAGATATCATCCATGTTCATTTCATGCGAACTGTAGCCACCGCCACCACCTGGTTTATTATGCCCAAAGCGATCGTATTGAGCGCGTTTGGTTTCATCGCTCAAAACCTCGTAGGCTTCAGCTGCTTCTTTAAATTTTTCTTCGGCTTCTTTGTTGCCCGGGTTTTTATCGGGATGAAATTGAATTGCCGTTTTGCGGTATGCTTTTTTGATCTCCTCGGCTGTAGCGCTTTTGCTTACACCCAGTATCTCGTAAAAATCTCTTTTAGCCATTGTATTTGAGAGTTAACAGTAGTCGGAAATTAGGATTAACTGCCCACGACAACTTTCGCAAAGCGAATCACTTTGTCGTTCAATAAATATCCTTTTTCTACTACGTCCATAATTTTTCCTTTCAACTTTTCGTCTGGAGCCGGAATTTGGGTGATCGCCTCATGAAGATCGGGGTTGAAGCTGGTGTCTTTACTGAGATCCATCGGCTTCACATTATTTTGTTCAAGAAGCTTTTTAAACTTATTCTGAATCAAAAAGAACCCTTCCGACTCCTTATCATTTTTGTCTTTGAATGATTTTTCGGCACGCTCAAAGTCATCGGTAATCGGTAACAAGTTTTTGATCAACTGCTCATTGGCAGATTGAATCATGTCTAACTTTTCTTTGGCCGACCGCCTGCGGAAATTGTCAAATTCGGCGTAAAGTCGAATGTACTTGTCTTTGGCCTCTGCCAATTCGTCTTGCAGTTTTTTCAAAGGGTCGGGTTTATCATCTGTCTTTGCAGGCTGTGTAGGCTCTGAACTTTGCATCGGTGGAACTTCTGCTGAGGTTTCGGCGCTGTTTTCTAATTCTGATTCAGGATGTATGTTGTTTTCCATGTTGCTTCAATCTGATTAGAAGTGTCAAATGGCAACAATTTTGCCAAAGGATATAGTTATGCCAAGATGTCGGCAGTTTTTTAATGTAGATTTTTCCAGATTAGATCTTTCAGTTCGGTAATGCCCTGATTGGTGAGTGAAGAAATGAAGACAGAAGGTATCCCTGCTGGCAATTCTTTCTTAAGGGCATCTTTTAATTCCTGATCGAGTAAATCGGATTTGGTGATGGCCAGCAAACGTTTTTTATCAAGTAATTCCGGATTGTACTTCTTCAATTCATTTAGCAGAATTTCAAACTCAGTGCGAATGTCTTTGGCATCGGCAGGCACCATGAAAAGCAGCAGCGAATTGCGTTCGATATGTTTGAGAAAGCGAATGCCCAATCCCTTTCCTTCAGCTGCCCCTTCAATAATTCCAGGAATATCGGCCATCACAAATGATTGACTATCGCGATAAGCAACTACCCCCAAATTGGGCGTAAGTGTAGTGAAGGCGTAGTCGGCAATTTTAGGTTTGGCAGCAGATACAACTGACAGCAGAGTTGATTTACCAGCATTGGGGAAACCCACTAAACCGACATCGGCCAGCAGGCGAAGTTCTAATATAAACCACTCATCAATGCCGGGCTCTCCGGGCTGTGCATGTTGTGGTGCCTGATTGGTAGGCGTAGCAAAATGAGAATTGCCTTTGCCTCCGCGGCCACCTTGGGCGAGAATGATTTCCTGGCCATCTTCAGTGATTTCACAAACAATCTCACCTGATTCGGCATGTTTGGCTACAGTGCCGAGGGGCACATCGAGAATAATGTCTTTGCCGAAAGCGCCTGTCATGTTTTGACCCATGCCGCCTTGACCATTTTCTGCAAATATGTGCTTGCGAAATTTCAGATGGAGCAGTGTCCATTGTTGTGCATTGCCGCGCAAAATGATGTGGCCACCGCGTCCGCCATCGCCTCCGTCTGGCCCTCCTTTTTCAATAAACTTCTCCCGATGAAAATGCAGGCAACCTGCACCGCCATTGCCGGAGCGTGCGTTAAATTTTACGTAGTCAATGAAATTTGGGTTGGACACGTTAGTGGGTTCAAGTGAGCGAAGCGAGCAAGACCCAATGCAGATCTTGAAGGCGGAATTACTTATCTAATACCTTACAGATATTTTCAAAAATGGTATTCACTTCGCCAATACCCTGCACGGTCACCAATCGATTTTGGCTTTCGTAAAAAGGAAGTACATGAACCGTTTTTGTAAAATATTCAGTGATGCGTTTGTTTAACTTTTCTTCTTCATCATCTGCCCGGTTCTCAGTCGTTCTGCGTTTAGCAATACGCACACGTACTTCGGCTTCCGAAACATCCAATGCGATGACGAAATGAATGGCTGAATTATTCGCTTTCATAAACTGATCGAGCGCTTCCGCTTGCGGAACCGTGCGTGGAAATCCATCAAACAAAAATCCTTTTGCGTTCGGATTTTTATCCAACTCTTCCTTGAGCATAGCGATAGTGATTTCATCGGGCACCAATGCACCGCTGTTCATAATTTCTTTTACTCGTTTGCCAAGTGGGGTATCGTTTTTAGTATGCCAGCGAAAAAGATCACCTGTGGAAATATGAACGAAGCCGTATTTCTGAATGAGCTTTTCGCTTTGTGTTCCTTTGCCTGCACCCGGAGGGCCGAAGAGTACGAGATTTTTCATCTGTTAGAATTTTTAAAGCCACCTGTAATCGACTTATGATCGATTCGCGTTGCGAGTGACGATTTTACAAAAATTTGGTTTAAAGGATAAGCAAGATACTAGATAATTAGTCGATTTTCTTGAATAAATCGCGATAATTTCTGCCGAGCCCGTCGTAGTCCAAGCCATAGCCAAGTACAAATTCATCTTCCAAATCAAAGCCTACGTATTTAACATCTACATTCTTTTCTCGGGCAATCGACTTTCGCAGTAAGGTTATTGCCTCTACCGATTTGGCACCACGGTCTTTCAAATCGCTCATGATTTTTTCAAGTGTAAGTCCGGTATCAACAATATCTTCTACGATAAGCACATCCTGATTGAAGAGACTATCTTCATGGCCGATCAGTGTTTTTAATTGACCAGTGCTGGCCGTGCCCGAGTACGAAGAAATTTTTACGAAAGAGACTTTGCAAGGCATCTCTAAATGTTTCATTAGATCGGAAGCAAACATGAATGAACCATTCAGGATAGGTAGCAAGATCGGGCTTTTATCATGATAGTCAGAATTGATTTGCGTGGCTAATGCAACTACTTTTTGTTGAATTTGATCTGCGTCAATAAATTTTTCAAAATGGAGGTCTTTTATCTTCATTTTTGTTTTGGAGAGCGGCAAATATACTATTCTTCCGCAAAACGGGTAGCGAAATTAATTGGAGTGAATTATGCATATAGTTGCATCCGATTGAAACGAATCAGTCACTTTTTTGGGATAACATGAAAGTTGTGGTGATTTATCGAATCGTAACTTCAGCGCAACTCTTAATAAGTATCATCTAAGGCAAAGGTATTTTTTCGGCTTTGCCATTTTCCCTTGGTGAAATCCGGAAACTCAATACTGGCACCATTTTGTTTTATTGAAGTTTCAGATAATGGTGTAATCGCACTCCAAGTAACTGCATCGTACACATCTTGAGGTGGTGCGATTTTGCGTTTAGCTGATTCGATAAATGCATTTAAAACAAACCAATCCATGCCTCCATGTCCGGCACCGGCTGCATCGTTGCCATACTTTTTCCAAAGCGGATGATCATATTTTTCTAGCCATTCTTTGGCATCATCCCAGCGGTGGGCTTGTTTGCTTTGGCCTTCCAGATAAATGGATTTGTTAAGATCCATCCAAATTCCTTTGGTGCCTTGCACACGAAAGCCAATCGAGTAGGGGCGTGGCAAATTTGTATCATGTTGTAAGAGAATGGTTTCCTGATTGCTCGTTTCAATCAATGTAGAAACCACATCACCCAACTTGAATTTTACTTTTGCATTCGGGTGATTTTCGCCACCCACTTTCACAATATGTTCGTGTAAGCCGCGCGCTTTGGTGGAATACGAAACCAATTTTGTAAAGCGATTGCCACGATTGATATTGGCCATCATAGCGATGGGACCAATGCCGTGCGTAGGGTACAAATCGCCATTGCGATCTACTGAGTGCTGCGTGCGCCATTGCGCTTCTGAAAATCCTTTTTCTCCAAACTCTACGCCTCCACCGTACGGAGAAATGCCATCATTGAATTTTACTTCGCGCAAATCGTGTTGATAGCCGCCTTGCAGGTGAATCAGTTCGCCAAACATATTTTGCCGCACCATGTTCATCACGGCCATTACATCGCGGCGGTAACAAACATTTTCGAGCATCATCAGTGGCATGCCTGTTTTTTCGGACGTGTTTACCAATTGCCAGCACTCCTCTACGGTCATGCCTGTAATCACTTCACAGCCCACATATTTTTTAGCGTTCATCGCGTCTAAGCACATCACCGTGTGCCATTCCCACGGAGTGGCAATGATGACGGCGTCAATATCTTTTCGATCCAACATTTTTTTGTATCCATTGGGGCCATCTAAAATTACAATAGGCTTTGGTTTTCCGGCTGTGGCCACCAAGCCAAGGCTCATATCAATCATGCGTTGTTGCACATCGCAGATAGCCACTACTTCCACATCTTTTCGCGAAAGCGCCAACTCCAAATGATTTTGTCCGCGGAGACCCACACCTATAAAGCCCAGTCGTAATTTTTCATCGGATGACGAGGCGAATCCCAGAGATGGGAGCAGACTGGCACCAAGTGTGGCAGCGGCTGTAGTTTTTAGAAAGGTTCTGCGCGTAGAATTCATAGGTTGCTGATTAGGTCATTTCAAACTTACTTATTTTCTACTGATCCGTTCAATTCTTTATATTGGAATATGAATAATTTGGGTGAACGGCCTCCACGTACAATTATGGAAGTATACAAGATGCTTCCGGAAGGTACTCTTGCAGAGATCATCAACGGGGAAATTTACGTCAATCAACCTCGTTTAAGGAATCACCAAAGGGTGGTTGGTAAATTGATTTGCGCACTTTATTTATTTCTGGAGATCGGCCAGATTGGTGAGGTTTATTTAGGACCCTTAGATGTGTACTTAGATGAAGAAGCCAATGCCGTGCAGCCGGATATTATTTTTGTCAAACAGGAAAACTTGTCAATCGTAAAAGATCACATTCATGGTGTACCGGATTTGGTAGTGGAAGTTTTATCAGGTAGTAACCGAAGTCATGATCTAAAAACTAAAAAGGAGTTGTATGAAAAGTTTCAACTTCCTGAATATTGGGTTATTGATCCTGATTCTAACGAGGCGATCATTTTTATATATGAAAACGGCGCTTACAAACAGCTACCGTCAACCCATGGTTCAGTCAGTTCGCCTATGTTTAAGCACACCTTCACTTTCTGATCAATGCCTTTAAGTTAAGCCCGTTTTTAAACCTGACCTCCTCACCGCAAGAGAGGAAGTCAGCCGAGCATAACTTAACGGCATTCACTTTCTGATCTACAACTTTTTCATAAGGCATGAGTACAGTGCGATCATGCTTTCGATGTCTTTCTTGTGTACTTTTTCATTGGGTGTGTGTGGTCCCAACTCAGGCGCACCTACAAAACACCAATCGAATGGGTAGGGGCTACGTTGTAATTCGCCTCCATCGCTTGAACCCATTCCTTCCACTTCCAGTTGATACGGAATTTCATTCTCTTCCGCCAAATGAATAATCTTATCGACAAAACTTCTGCGCGGAATATTTCGATCGCGCAATGAAATAGCAGCACCTTTGCCATGCTCCACACCTTCCGTTACCCATGTGATGTCCGAGATGAGTGCCTGACGCACGCTCCATTTTTTGTAAATGTAATCGGCCAGATATCCCACTGATCCTCCTCCGTGTTCTTCCCAACAACTGAAAATGATCACACCATCTTTTAATGTCTCGGCTACTTTCAATGCGTTGTAAATGCCCAACCGATTATCGAGATAAGCAGTTTCAATAAAATCTTCGCTTACACGAAAATCAATTTTGTAAGTCAGGGGTGTGCCTCGTTCAATCATGCGACCAAACTTATAGAAAGCATGATCTTCTTTGTCAAATTCTAATTCGCATTCAATTGGTCCTAAGCTATCCTGACCAACCAACTTAGTACCCATTTCGGCATCGGGGCTTCCAATGGAGAGCAGTTGATTGAAGTAGCGCACGGTAAAACCGATGCTATCCATGTGTGCAAAAATGGCGGTGCGGGGTTTGCCAAATTTCAAAATCAGGCAATCCTGGAATTCTTCACCTTCAATAATGGTGGGCTTACTCACCCAATTTTTTTTCGCTTGCTTGATGTATTTCAGCAAGAAATCCTTCATGGGTTTTTCATGACCCGAAGGTGCCTGTACTTCGCAGAGTTGTTTCAGCAAACTCCAATCTTCGCTGTTTTTGGTCGACTTTCTTTTTTCTTTTGCCATATTCTGCAACTTTATCTTAAATTTTGGAAAGTTAAAAGCAATGTCGTGGAAGGATAGGCGTCAGACGGCTATTATCTTCCGCTATCAGCCGTCAGACGCCTTCTTGGCAGAAAATCAGTTGTATTTTTAAAGCGATTTCTCTGTCCCCTGCGAAGTTTAAAAGGAAGATGAACGGTATGATTATCTTTAGGCAAGTATATTAATCAGTTCATTGTTATAATGAGCGAGGTGAGGTTTTATAGTAGAATTTAGCTTACCGATATTGTAGAAAAGGTAAATTATGGATGTCTTCGTTTTGAATAAGGAAAACTCGGTGGCAAATCAGTTTTTGATTGAGCTTCGGGATAAAAATATTCAAAAAGACAGAATGAGGTTTCGCCAAAATTTGACTCGATTGGGAGAAGTGATGGCTTACGAAATTTCGAAGAAACTGGCTTACCATCAGGTAGTTGTTGAAACGCCACTCAAAACGACTCATTCATTTGCTATCAAACAGCAACCCGTTTTAATTACGGTGCTCCGTGCCGGTCTGCCTTACTTTCAAGGCTTTTTAAATTATTTTGATCAGTCTGATAGTGGATTTATTGGTGCCTACCGTAAAGAAGGCGAGCAAGAAATCACCATTCAACTCGATTATCTGGCTGCTCCTTCCTTACAAGACCGTGAAGTAATTTTGATTGATCCGATGCTGGCCACTGGTAACTCGGTGATTCGATCGGTGGCTGCACTATTAAGGCATGGAACTCCATCGCATATTTTTGTTGCCTCTCTGGTGGCTGCTCCTGAAGGTGTGAAAAATATAAATGAGCATCTGTCAGTTGCTTCTTCCATATTTACTGTATCTATGGATGAAAATCTCAACTCTGAATTTTACATTGTGCCCGGTTTAGGCGATGCAGGCGATTTGAGTTTCGGAGAAAAAATTTGATATGATCGAAGAAATTCTCAAGGCGATTCCGGTAGTGCTTATTAGTACCATCAAATTTTTTTTAGGGCCATTACAAGGATATCTATTAAAACTGCATCCTATCACTACCATTCTATCCACTATTTTGGGTATGATGATCAGTGTGGTTGCCTTTACCTATTTTGGAGATTGGCTCAAGAAAAGATGGTTCAGCCGATTTTTTCAACCTCCAGTCAATCCTTCAAATGGGAGGAGAAAGTTCATGATCCTTTTGCGAAAATATGGTTTGGGTGGAATTGCGTTTTTTACCCCTTTGATCTTAACGCCCATTGGAGGTACCATTCTGGCGATAGGCCTCAACAAGCCTAAAGGCAAGATTTTACTTTTTATGCTGATTAGCGCCATTGGCTGGAGCATTGTTTTTACAGCGGCCATATACTCATTCGGAAGGGAAATATTGCCCAATTTTATCAAGTGAGATTGACCCTTGCCATTTGCCGCACAACTTAATTATCCTAATTTTGTGAGCTAACCTATTTAGAAGTTTATGAGCGTACTAGTCAATAAAAACTCCCGCATTATTGTTCAAGGATTCACCGGATCAGAAGGATCTTTCCACGCTGGCCAGATGATCGAGTATGGCACGAACGTAGTAGGTGGGGTAACACCCGGAAAAGGCGGTCAATCGCACTTGGGCCGCCCTGTTTTCAACACGGTGAAAGAAGCTGTTGAAAAAACAGGCGCTGATGTTTCGATCATTTTTGTTCCTCCCGCTTTTGCAGCCGATTCGATTATGGAAGCTGCCGAAGGTGGAATCAAGGTAATTGTTGCCATCACAGAAGGTATTCCTGTAAAGGACATGATGATTGCCAAGCAATATGTAAAAGATAGAAAAGCAACTTTGATAGGCCCGAATTGCCCTGGCGTAATTACTCCGGGCGAAGCCAAAGTGGGCATTATGCCCGGCTTTGTATTCAAGAAAGGTCGGATCGGTATTGTGTCTAAATCAGGTACACTTACGTACGAAGCTGCCGACCAAATTGTGAAAGCAGGTTTAGGAATTAGCACGGCTATTGGAATTGGCGGTGACCCAATTATCGGAACACCTACCAAAGATGCTGTAGAATTATTGATGAACGACCCTGAAACCGATGCCATCGTAATGATTGGTGAGATCGGTGGAAGCTACGAGCCGGTTGCGGCCCGTTGGATCAAAGAAACCGGAAACAAAAAACCGGTAGTTGGTTTCATCGCTGGTCAAACTGCACCTCCCGGTCGCAGAATGGGTCATGCCGGTGCCATTATTGGTGGAGCAGAAGATACAGCCGAAGCCAAAATGAAAATCATGCGCGAATGTGGCATCCACGTGGTGGAGTCACCTGCTTTGATTGGCGATACGATGTTAAAAGCACTGGGCAAATAACCCAGCGCTTTAATCACTCTTCTTTCTAAATTATAATAACTCATTCGCCAAGTTGGCGAGTTCAGAGCGTTCTCCTTTTTCTAGAGTTACATGCGCATATAGTTCATGATCTTTTAAACGATCGATGATGTACGACAATCCATTACTTTGCGAATCCAAGTAAGGCGTATCGATCTGATGAATATCGCCAGTGAAAATAATCTTCGTGTTTTCTCCGGCTCGCGTGATGATCGTTTTCACCTCGTGTGGCGTGAGGTTCTGCGCTTCGTCTACAATGAAAATAATATTGGATAGACTTCTTCCCCGAATATAAGCCAGCGGAGTAATCACCAGTTTTTCGTTTTGTACCATCTCGGTAATCTTGGCGTACTCTTTATCGCTTTCGCTGTATTGATTTTGAATAAACTTCAAGTTATCCCACAGCGGCTCCATGTAGGGATTCAATTTGGATTTGATATCGCCAGGTAGGAAGCCAATGTCTTTGTTGCTTAGGGGCACAATGGGACGCGCGAGGTAAATTTGTTTGTACTCGCGTTTTTGCTCTAGTGCTGCGGCCAATGCGATCAACGTTTTTCCGGTTCCGGCCACACCCTGCATAGACACCAATTTAATCTCTGGCTTCAACACGGCATGAATCGCGAAAGCTTGCTCTGCATTTCGCGGCTTGATGCCATACGCATTTCGTTTTTCTACCTGCTCTACCATTCCATTGGCCGAATTGTAAAAGGCCAACACTGATTTTTTACCGTTGCGCAAAATGTAATAGTGGTTTTTCATCGGCTTTTGTTTGCCGAGCACTTCTTCCGGAGGGCAATAGCCTTTTTCGTAGATCAGATCAATCGCATCGGAAGTGGCGTTGTCAACAATGGTTCGGCCGGTGTGCAGTGAGCTGATGTTCTGAATTTTACCAGTGGTGTAATCTTCTGCGGTGAGGCCAAGCGCTTTGGCTTTCAGCCGAAGGTTGATGTCTTTCGAAACCAATATCACCTTGCGCCCTTTTTCTTCTTTTTGAAGGAGCAGCGCAGCATTTAAAATTCGATGATCCGGTTTATCTTCATTGAAGACTTTATTGGCATCGAGTTGGCTGGTGCCACCGGTGTCCATTACCACTTTAAAATTTCCTTTGCCTTTTCCGTTGATCGGATTCCATTGATGGAGCATTTGGTTTTTGGCCAGTTTGTCGATCAGTCGAATGAACTCGCGAGCTTCGAAGTTTTTGGTGTCGTTGCCCTTTTTGAAATTGTCGAGTTCTTCTAATACGGTAATGGGAATGCCGATGTCATGTTCATCGAAGTTCAAAATGCTGTTGTGTTCGAAGATGATGACCGATGTATCAAGGACGAAAATCTTTTTGTCCTTTTCTTTTTTGGTTTTACTCATAGGCGTGAAGGGGCTATAATAAAAAATCGCGGAGATACGTTTCTTGCAGAGCTACTGAAAACTGTGCAGATATAAAACGTTTCTTCGCGACATTTATTCTTTGCTATAAACTAAGTAAAGCAATCGCATAAAAGCAATTTTTTGCGATCATTAATTTATGATGATTTGTAATTTCAGCTTGCCCCACGACTGTATAAATCTCCTTTTTCTGAAGCGGTGATTTTCAACACATCGGCCAACACAAGCAAGATTAGCTTACGCGATGCTTTGAAACGGTTCAATCCGGTTAGCTCACGAAATTGTGGCAAGGTGATGGTTTTATGTTCTTCCAGGTATTTCATCAGTTTATTCTCGTGGTCGCCATAGGTAAACTGAATGTCTTTTTTCTTACGAGTTCTGCGGATGATCTCCTGCATTTCGGCACTTGCCTTGATGCTCATGTCTTTGACGCGCACATACGTTTCTGACGTTTCTTTGTCCATGGCGTAGAAGTGTGGCCTTCGATCGCTTTCCGGAATATCTAAGCGAATAACAAATCTATTTTCGCGTAAAGCGAATAAGCTTTCGTTGTAAATGAGTTGAGGTTTGCAGTTTTGAAGTGCTCTTTGAACCTCGATCATTTCATCTTCGGGATACTTTACGCCTACCAGCGAGCCATCATCATCCACACCAATCAAAACGGTGCCGCCGTGGGTGTTGGCAAAGGCAATCATTTCGCGTACAACCTTTTCGGGATGCGTGGCCTTTCGTTTAAATTCCAAATGAATTCCTTCGCCTTGGATAGCCAACTTGCGCAGCTCGTACAGTTGCTCTTCATTAAACCTTATATCCTCCCAGTTTTTCACTCGGGCAAGTTCCGTTTTTGTTAGCGTACATAGAAGCGTAAGTACCTATTTAACTTTTGTAAGCCAATAAAGATCCTGATTAATTGTAGTTTTAGTCATTTCTGTTAGACAAAAAGATTTAGATAAAACGGAAAAATTTATCCCAAACCTTCTTGATAGTAGTTTTGTTAACTATTAGCGATTAGCTATTCCGGTTTTCTAGTCAATGAAATTTTCAAAAAGAAAGGTTTTTGAAGCACACTTGCTAATCTCTATTCAACAAAGCTCGGTCAACAGCTCCACCTTCTCTCTAATCTGTTGTTTTAGAAGAGGTACATGTTCTGTCACTTTAGACGATAGGCCGATGTGGAGGTTGGCGATGTTTTCTACCGTAACCACAAATAGATAAATAGTAGGCAGCTTTCCCATAAGGCTCAAGCTCTCTACCAAATCTTTCAATCCAATTTCGTGGGTGCTCATTGCTTTGGGAAAGTCGTGGGCGAACTTCGGCTCGATCATGCGGATGGTGCCTACCGGATAATGATCTAAGGTGGCATCGATCATAATCACGTGCGGAAATTTTTCCAGATATTCCATCAACTGAAATCCGGCTGTGCCTCCATCCAGTAGCTGAACGCCGGGTGGCCACGTTTCTTGTTCCAACTCACGGATAACATGCACACCCAGACCTTCATCACCCATCAGATAATTTCCTACCCCCAAAATCAAGATTGATGATTCAGCCATAGATTGTTCGTTGCTACCTGCTTCTATTTTTCTTCTTTGCTATTTTCTTTGAATGTTTCTTCTTCAATAAATTTCCAGCCGCCACCCATGCTCGATATTTCTCCTCGTCCTTCTACATAGTCGTGATAAAAAACTAAGTACACATGCACGATCGTAAAGAGAATGAAGAACCACATGGCCCAGTGGTGAACCTGACGCATCATAAAATCGCCACCAAACAGTGCAGGCACCCAACTGAACAGATTGGGGAACCACCAATCGCTCATAGCCGAATACAAACCAAAACCTGTGAGGCACTGTATTCCAAACGCAATGAACGTGAGAAAATAAATGAAGCCTGCTAATCGGTTGTGGCCGATAGCGTGCAGATTATATCCCTTGGTCATAAACACATCGGACTTGATGATGCCCCACATATCTTTCCAAAATGCACGATTATAGGGAATGAAATTTTTCCAGTTCGCATACTTGTTACCAACAAAGCCCCAATACAAGCGAAATAAAAAATTAAAAAAGAAAAGATACGCTGCCGCAAAGTGAATGAACCGCGTAGTGCCAAACCAAAAGTTGGAATACGCTTCTCGACCCGTCATGATGGCGGGCGGATCGCCAATCAAAAAGCCCGTACCAATCAACGCCATGATACATAGTGCATTGAGCCAGTGATACACGCGCACAGGCAATTCCCATACAAACACCCTGCGCAGTTGGTGGTAAGACGAATGAGTTGCTGAAGTTGCCATAACTACATCACTTTTACTTTGCTAACATGTTTACCTTCTTCATCGTACAAGTGAACAGCGCAGGCAAGGCATGGATCAAATGAATGAATGGTGCGCAAAATTTCGACCGGCTGATTCGGATCAGCAATAGGTGTATCTTTCAGCGCAGCTTCGTAAGCCGATGATTTTCCATCCTTATCACGGGGTGATGCATTCCATGTAGATGGAACCACCAATTGATAGTTAGCGATTTTCTGATCTTCAATCACAATCCAATGTGCCAGCGCACCACGAGGTGCTTCGGTGTGGCCCACGCCCATTGCTTTCTGTGGCCATGTATCGGGTTGGAATTTTTCGGTGGAGGCCATGCGGGTGTCACCATTCTTGATGTTGGTGATCAATTGATCATAAAACTCCAGCGACCATTGTGCTACGAGCAATGATTCCAGACCACGCGCAGCGGTGCGGCCGAGTGTCGAAAATAAAGCAGCTGCAGGTATGTTAAGTTTCTTGAGGAAGCTATCCACTACTTCTTTGTAATCAGCGCGGCCACTGGCATAACCAACGAGCACGCGTGCCAGCGGGCCTACTTCCATCGCATGTCCTTTCCACCGCGGTGTTTTCAGAAAGCTGTATTTCTCATCAATGTTCAGATAGTCGAACGGAGGCTTCGGGCCGGTGTAGTTTAGTTTTGTTTCACCTTTCCAGGGATGTAAACCCACATCATCGCCACCGGCATATTCATACCAACTGTGGCTGATGTATTCTTTCACTTCATTGTCGTTTCGCAAATCAACTTCGTGAATTTTGCTCAGGTCTTTATTTAAGATGGCACCGGCAGGGAATTTGTAATTCTGGGGTTCGCGGTAAGATGTAGTCGATAAATCGCCATATACCAAATAATTGCCGAGGCCCCCACCGATGGCACCCCAATCTAAGTAGTAAGGTGCTACTGCGAGCAAGTCGGGAATATAAACTTGCTCCACAAAATCTTTAGCTTGTTTTAAAACCGAAAGTACATACGATAAGCGTTCAGCATTGATACCACTCGTGTCATCAAGCCCGATACTACACGCCATGCCACCCACCAAGTAATTGGGGTGCGGATTTTTACCTCCGAAAATGGTGTGCACTTTTACAATTTCTTTTTGCCACTCCAGTGCTTCCAGGTAATGTGCCACACCAATCAGGTTTACTTCAGGTGGTAATTTGTAAGCGGGATGCCCCCAGTAGCCATTTGCAAAAATGCCGAGTTGCCCACTCTCTACAAATTTTGTCAATCGCTTTTGCAAATCAGAGAAATAGCCGGGCGAGCTCTTAGGCCAATTGGAAATGCTTTGGGCAATTTCCGAAGTTTTCTTCGGATCTGCTTTCAACGCACTCACCACGTCTACCCAGTCCAGCGCATGCAAGTGATAGAAGTGCACTACATGGTCGTGAATATTTTGCGCACAAAACATGAGGTTGCGCACCATCTCTGCGTTAGGCGGTATGATAATGCCCAGTGCATCTTCAACGGCTCTCACCGATGCGGTAGAGTGTACAGATGTGCATACACCACACACACGACCCACAAATGCCCATGCATCGCGCGGATCGCGGCCACGCAAAATTTCTTCAATCAGGCGCACCATGGTGCCTGAACTATATGCTTCTGTTATTTTGCCGTCTTTGATTTCGGCTTCTATTCGTAAATGACCCTCGATTCGTGTGATAGGGTCGACTACAATTCGTTGTGACATACAATTTTAGTTTTTGTTCAACTCTTTTTCGCCATCTTTTCCTTCACTGATCAAGTCTTCCACAATTTTGTGCTTACGCAGATTTGTAGCTACTGCGTGAGCTGCAATGCCGGCAGCGGTTACTCCTAATGCCACCTTGCCAATCTGATCTGCATTGGCCTCGATACCAAACAGATTAACATCCGGTTGCCGTGAATAGATTGGTCCGTTGTCCCAGAAGCTTTCTTCGCTGCAGCCGAAGCAACCATGTCCCGATTGAATCGGATAGCTGACACCGTTGTTCCATCGCATTACGCCACAGGCGTTGTAGGTGCTCGGGCCTTTGCATCCTACTTTATAGAGACAATAACCACGCTTCGCATTTTCATCGTCAAACGTTTCGACAAACATGCCTGCATCATAATATGGTCTGCGATAGCAACTGTCGTGCACGCGTTTCGAATAAAATGCTTTAGGTCTGCCAACCGCATCCAAAGCTGGAATGGTGCCAAACGTGATCAGATGCACCAGCACACCTGCCATCACTTCGCCAATCGGTGGGCAGCCCGGTACTTTAATAATGGGTTTGCCGGAAATGAGTTTGTGAATAGGTGTTGCTTTGGTGGGATTGGGTTTAGCCGACTGTACACATCCATTGCTTGCACAACTACCCCAACAGATAATTGCCTTAGCGCCTTCAGCAGCTTCGTGTAAAATATCCATGGAAGTTTTTCCTCCAATCATGCAATACACACCGTCAGCACCGGCAGGCACAGAGCCCTCCACACACAGTACATATTCTCCATGATAGTCTTTCATTGTTTTTTGCATGGCAGCTTCTGCCTGATGACCGGCTGCCGCCATTAGCGTCTCAGTATAGTCGAGCGAAATTTTGTCGAGAATGATATCCGCCACAATGGGGTGTGATGAACGAATAAACGACTCACTGCAACACGTGCACTCCTGAAAGTGCAACCAAATCACCGGCACACGGGATTTGGTTTTTAGCGCTTCGGCTACTTGAGCCACTCCCGATGATTGGAGCCCCATATAGGCAGTAATCATGGTGCAGAATTTCATAAAATCTCTGCGCGAGTAACCCTTCTCTTGAAGCTCTTCGTAATAAGTAGCTTTTTTTCTTAGGGGTTCCGTTATCATAATTTCTGTTGTTTAGATTAATTCAAAACTGTGACTGAAAATATTTCTGAGAAAACCTTAACAAGGATACTTTCCTTTATAAAACATTCACATGATATAATTCAGCGTAGCAGATGATTTAAATCATGTTATTTGGATGGAAGCCGAGCTAATTTCGATCACTCAAATCGCTGAAACTAAATCCATTGATATGAAGACAATCACTAAACTTTTTATTTTAGTAAGCGCGTTTTTCGCGCCTACTTTTGTGTTGGCGCATGCCGGTCATGGCCATGAAAATCCATTGAGCCCCGGGCATTATGTGAACAACCCTGAGCATTCTGTTCAGTTGTTATTAATTGTAGTAGCTGCTATTGCGTTGGCGTGGCTGATCAATCGGTCTATTCAAAAATTAACACAAGAAAAATAAAATATCATGCACGAGCTGTCATTGGTATTGGAGATCATTGACATTGCCGAAGAAGAGGTAAAGAAAGCGCATGCCCGGCAGGTGGATGCCATTGATTTGGAAGTAGGAAGCATGGCCGGTATAGAGATTGAAGCACTGAAGTTTTCGTGGGACGTAGCTGTGAAAGACACCATTTTAGAAAAAGCCGAACGCACGATCGATCAGATACAAGCCATAGCGCGGTGTAGCAACTGCCGATACGAGTATGTGGTGTATGAGCCTTTTGCTCCTTGCCCAATTTGCAAAGAAGTTCTTGTCGAATATTTAAAAGGAAAAGAGCTGCGGGTAAAATCGCTCGTGGTGTCTTAATCTGAAATTAATAATCAATAATCCTAAATCTTAAATCATTATGTGTGCTACCTGTGGATGTGATCAGCCCGGTGGTGTTACCATCGCCAAAGTAGGCAATCAGGTTTTTACACCTGTTGCTCCATCAGCTATTGTACAACAACATCATGCTCATGGCTCGCCTGAGACGAAGCGGATTGAGTTGGAACGAGATATTCTTGGAAAGAATAACCGTGCGGCAAAGCATAATCATTTTCACTTTGAAGAGGAAGACATCACAGCCCTCAACTTAGTGAGTTCGCCCGGCTCCGGCAAAACCTCTTTGCTCGAAGCAACATTGAAAACGCTTCAACAGAAAATGCATTGCTATGTAATCGAGGGCGATCAGCAAACAACACAAGATGCCGACCGTATTGCAGCCACAGGTTGCGAAGTGGTTCAAATTAATACCGGCAAGGGCTGCCATCTGGATGCTGAGATGATACACCGCGCCTTACATCAACTAAATCCATTACCTCACTCCATCATCTTTATTGAAAACGTAGGGAATTTGGTTTGCCCCGCCATGTTCGATCTGGGCGAAAAGGCCCGCGTGGTCATTATCAGTGTTACCGAAGGAGACGACAAGCCGTTGAAGTATCCGGATATGTTTGAGTCGAGCACACTCTGCATCATCAACAAAATTGATTTACTGCCCTACGTAAACTTTAATGTGGAGCGCGCCAAATCATTTGCCCGTAAAGTAAATCCAAAAATTGAATTCATTGAACTATCTGCCACTACAGGCGAAGGAATGGAAGCATGGCAACAATGGCTCATGCAACTCGTGGCTGTATTGCATAGCACACAAACTGTTAATGCATTTCTGCATGAAGCATGAGGGCTTACCATGTTCATATTGAGGGACAGGTACAAGGCGTTGGCTTTCGTCCCTATGTTCATCGGCTTGCTGCTGAACTTAGGTTGAACGGTTGGGTGAGCAATGGCACCGATGGCGTACATCTGGAAATTGAAGGCGAAGAGCGTTTTACCAGTTTATTTATTCAAGCAGTGCTCCAAAATGCTCCGCCCAGCGCACGCATTACACAACACTCCATCCATGAAGTGTCTGTAAAGAATTATTCCACCTTCCAAATTCTATCGAGTCAACAAAACAGTATTCCTTCGCTGCTCATCACACCCGATCTGGCCATGTGTGATGATTGCAAGAAAGAAATTTCCGATCCGAACAATCGCAGGCACGGTTATCCATTTACTACCTGCACCAACTGCGGACCGCGCTATTCTATTTTAAATGATTTACCCTACGATCGAATGGCGACAGCTATGCGGTCATTTGATCTTTGTGATGAATGTACGCACGAATACGAATCCATTACCGACCGAAGGTTTTATTCACAAACCAATTCTTGCCCTTCCTGCGCGATTACACTTTCCCTTCGTGATCAAACGGGGCTGGTGCTTTCGCAGAACTCTGCGAAAATAATTTCTCACGTAAAACAATTATTAGAAGAAGGTAAGGTGATTGCCATTAAAAGTGTAGGAGGCTATCTTTTGCTATGCGATGCCACCCAAAAACAAGCGATACAAACACTACGCACACGCAAGCATCGACCTACAAAACCATTCGCACTATTATATTCTTCTATCAGTGCCATCCAACGAGATGCATATGTTTCATGGGAGGAAGAAAGTTTACTCAGCAGTTCGGCAGCGCCTATTGTATTGCTACGAGCCAAACCATTATCTCTCATTGCGCTTCAAGATATTGCTCCCAACTTAACTGAAATTGGGGTGATGTTGCCTTGTGCGCCTCTATTGCATTTGATTTCAACTTCATTTGAAAAACCGTTGGTGGCCACCAGTGGCAATGAAAGTGGTTCTCCAATATTTTACGAAGATGAAAAAGCCATTCAGCATTTGGCCGGCATTGCAGATTACTTTATTACTCACAATCGGGAAATTTTGATTCCACAGGATGACAGTGTGCTGCGCGTTACCCAACGAAGCCACAAGATTGTTTTACGCAGGTCACGGGGCTTAGCACCTACTTTCTTGCCACATCCATTAAAAGATGTAAATGAAACATGGCTGGCGATGGGAAGTGATATGAAAAATACTTTTGGTATTCTACATCAGAAAAATGTATATGCCAGCCAATACCTGGGAGACTTGGAAAACTTTCAAACACAAGAGAATTTCGAACACACACTTCACCATTGGCAAAATCTTTTACGGTTTCAGCCACAACAAATAATTATCGACCGGCACCCTTATTATTTTTCCTCCGAACTAGGAAGAAAATTGGCGCAGCAATGGGAAGTACCGGTTATAGCTGTTCAGCACCATCAGGCTCACTTTGCTGCTGTGTTGGCCGAAAATGATTTATTACAATCTGCAGAACCTGTATTGGGTATCATTTGGGATGGAACCGGATGGGGGGATGATGGACATAGTTGGGGTGGTGAATTTTTCACATACGAAGATCACTCGTTCGAACGTGTGGCACACCTCGATTACTTCCCACATTTGTTAGGTGATAAGATGTCGCGTGAGCCGAGGCTTTCTGCGCTTTCCATTTGTAAAGGTATCAGCGGCAGCGATGAATTACTTCGCTCTAAATTTTGCCCCACTGAGTGGACGTTTTACCACAAGCTACTGGAACAATCCAATTCAGTTAATACCAGCAGCATGGGTCGATTGTTTGATGGCATCGCATGTCTGCTTGGCTTATGTGATCGCAGTTCGTATGAAGGCGAAGCTGCGTTGTATCTGGAAACATTGGCGAGTCGCGCTGGTGAAATGGGTCATTCCGATTCATCGTTATTATCCAACTCCACGCACAGCTTAAAGTCTATGGTAGAAAATTTGATTAGTGAAATACAATCCGGCATACCGAAGGAAGTCATCGCCTATCATTTCCATCAATGCTTGGTGAATTGGATAGACCATGTTGCTGAGGAGCAACATATTCACAAGTTGGCATTCAGTGGCGGAGTATTTCAAAATGCACTGCTGGTACATTTGATCCATCAACAGCTGGGTAATCGCTATCAATTATTCTTTCATCAACAGTTATCACCCAATGACGAATGTTTGGCTGTGGGCCAACTTGCCTGGTTGTACATTCGAAAAAATCAAACCGATATAAAAGAGACTTCGTCTTACGAACTTCAGTTAAATGAATCATTATGTGCCTTGCCATACCCGGAAAAGTAATCACCATCACTCAGCAGCTGGACGACACCTTTCGGTTGGCGCATGTTTCGTTTGGTGGAATTGTGCAAGAGGTAAATCTATCAATGGTACCGGAAGCGAAAATCGGAGATTATGTACTAGTGCATGTAGGTGTAGCCATTAGTGTGGTGGACGAAGAAGAAGCGCGAAAAACATTTGAGTACATTCGAAAAATGGGTGAACTCGATGAATTGAAACATCCCATCACTTAAATGCACTAACATGAAATATCTATCAGAATATCGGGATGGTGATTTGGTGCAACAATACATTCGGCAAATACATGCTGTAACCACTCAGCCATGGACAATCATGGAAATTTGTGGTGGGCAAACCCACAGTCTGGTGAAGAATGGTATTCTGGATATGTTGCCGAAACAAATCACGATGGTGCACGGGCCGGGTTGTCCGGTGTGCGTTACCCCGATTGGAATCATTGACGAGGCCATTGAGTTGGCATTGCGCAGTGACGTGATCCTCTGTTCTTTTGGAGACATGCTTCGGGTGCCCGGCTCGGGCAAAAGTTTACTGGAGGCCAAAGCCCTTGGCGGTGATGTGCGGATTGTCTATTCACCCTTGCAGGCAGTGAAACTCGCACAAGAAAATCCCGCTAAGGAAATTGTGTTTTTTGCTGTTGGTTTTGAGACTACTGCACCTGCCAATGCTTTGTCGTTAGTGCAAGCTAAAAAAATGCGAATTCAAAATTACAGCATTCTGGCTTCGCATGTATTGGTGCCGCCTGCGATGGAAGCGATACTCAGCGATCCGGAAACGAAGATCGATGCATTTTTAGCAGCAGGTCATGTTTGCACCATCATGGGCTTCGATGAATATTTTCCTATAGCAGAAAAGTATGAAGTACCCATTGTAGTAACCGGATTTGAACCGGTGGATTTACTGCAAGGAATTTTGATGGCGATAACGCAGTTGGAAAAAGGCGAAGCAAAAGTAGAAAACCAATATGCGCGTGTAGTGCAACGCGAAGGAAACAAATTGGCACAAGACACCATTCACCAAGTGTTTGAAGTGAGCGATCGTTCGTGGCGAGGTATAGGCAATATACCTTCCAGTGGTTATGAAGTGAATGCTGATTTCATCCATTACAATGCGCGCATTAAATTTCAACTGGTGCCTAAAGACGTGCCTGAAAACTCATCGTGCATTTCGGGTGCGATTATGAAAGGTTTGAAGAAGCCTTTTCAGTGCCCCAACTTTCGCACCACCTGCAAGCCGGAGCATCCACTAGGTGCGCCCATGGTGAGCAGTGAAGGCGCTTGTGCCGCATACTATGCGTACGCGAATGAAGAAAAAGTAGTACAAGAAGTTTAAATACGATGGGCAACGAGAAAATAAAAATGACACTTCAATGCCCCATGCCACAAATGGATTTTGATGTGATTACCATGGGGCATGGAAGTGGCGGGTTGCTCACACACCGTTTGTTGCAGTCAGGTGTATTTGATTTATTCAAAAATGATCATCTCGATCAGCAACACGATGGTGCGATCCTTCATCTCTCTGGCCCACTCGCTTTCTCGACAGATAGCTATGTGATTTCGCCCATATTTTTTCGTGGTGGCAATATTGGCGAACTCGCCATCAACGGTTCAGTAAATGACCTGGCCATGTGTGGTGCTATTCCTAAATATCTCTCATTGGCGTTCATCATTGAAGAAGGCTTGCGCATGGAAGAGTTTTGGGAAATTTTAGTTGCGATAAAAAATGCAAGCGAAGCAGCAGGTGTGCAAATTGTAACAGGCGATACAAAAGTCGTAGAGAAAGGGAAAGGCGATAAAATTTTTATCAACACCAGTGGCATTGGTGTGATCCATCCGCAGGCCAACATTTCGTTTCAGCACGTAAAGCCGGGTGATAAAATTATTGTCAGTGGTAATGTGGCAACACATGGTGTGGCCATTCTTTCACAGCGCAAAGGGCTGGAGTTCGAAACCAGCATGGAGAGTGACACCGTTCCGCTCAACGGAATTGTGAAGGACTTGTTAGATACAGTGGGCGCAGACGTTCACTTCTTGCGCGACCCTACGCGAGGCGGGGTTGCAACTGTAATGAATGAATTGGCCGGTCAATGTATGCTTGGCATCGATTTAATTCAAAAAAATATTCCTACACTGGAAGAAGTGGAAGGAGCTTGTGAGATGCTCGGGCTTGATCCGCTCTACGTGGCCAACGAAGGCATTTTCATTTGCGTGGTCGATGCGGCACAAGCAGACGAAGCACTGCGTACGTTACAAAATCATCCACTCGGTAAACATGCCGCAATTATAGGTGAAGTGACCCAACAACATCCAGGGCAAGTGGTGCTTACCAGCAAAATCGGTGGACGTAGAGTGGTGAACTATCTTACCGGAGAACAATTACCGAGGATTTGCTGACTTAAAATTTATCCAATGATCCCTTCGTTTTGGTCTACGCCTGAAACTGTTGTGGATTCATCTTTTTCTTTTTGACAAAAATTCGATTAAAGTAAGTAAGACTGTCGAAACCGGTTTGGTAAGCCATTTCATTGATAGGCTTGTCGGATCCAATTAACAACTCACACGCATCGTTGCAGCTAATCTTTCCGATCAACTGCAAAAGATTAGTGTTAGCTGCAAAAAAATAAAATCCCTTGAAGGACAAGTTGCGATTATTAAAAATGGTTTCAAATTAAAACCTTATCAGGTAGCACTTTGGGAAGTAATTAAGTAATGAAGAACCTAATTGTTCTCACTCTTTGTAGAATAAGCTGAAACAATTGAAGAAACCTTTTCTTAGTAATTCAAGAACTTTTCATTTTAGAAAAAAAGCCTCCGAAGTTATTCGGAGGCGTGTAAACTAGATGGCTTCATCCTTCTTCCAGGATTTGAGCTGGACTTGCAGCGTTTATCTTGACCTAATTCTTAAATCCTCTCAATTCGTCATCTTCCTCGCTGTCGTCTTCGTCCGGACTAGGTGGGCTGAACATGCTGCTCAACAAATCTTTGAATTGGTGTCCCGCTGTCAAGTGGTGTTTGCTGATCAAACTATATTCAGCTAATCCATGCAACGCAAACTCCATCAGAAACAATTTCATAGCTGCATCTTGGCCTTTATGAAATTCATTCACCAAATCAAGCAAACCGGGAACGGCCTTCAAGGTCTTTTCAAAATCAGCCTGATTCATATCGTGCAACAAGTCGATGGTGTTGCCATCGCCAAACCAGTTGGTAATTTTTTTGTACGGACTTTTTTCTTTTTGCTTTCTAAATTTATCCGGATGAGGAAAATAATTCACGAACTGACTGCGAATGGCTTTGCCTACCAGATTTTGCGCGACTATGCCCGGCCCTTCTTGCTGGCCCTCATATACTAATTCTACTTTGCCGGTGATAGATGGAACCACACCAATAAAATCAGATACACGAATAGTAGCGGTTTTTTCCTGATTGATGAAGCTCCTGCGCTCGGCTGCGGCTACTAAGTTTTCGTATGCGGAAATAGTGAGGCGCGCTGAAACACCACTTTTTGAATCGACAAATTCACTCTTGCGTGCTTCAAACGCAATTTGTTCAATCAGATCTTTGGTAATCTCCACACCGGTTACGCGACTTTTTTGTTCTTCGCGAATGCGTGCTTCCTGTTGGGTAATTTTTTTACCGATATCCATTGTCTTCGGATAGTGGGTAATGATTTGACTGTCGATACGGTCTTTCAGTGGCGTTACAATGCTTCCGCGATTGGTGTAGTCTTCCGGATTGGCAGTGAACACAAATTGAATGTCCAGCGGTAAGCGCAGTTTAAATCCACGAATCTGAATATCGCCTTCTTGTAAAATATTAAAGAGCGCCACCTGAATGCGTGCTTGTAAATCGGGAAGTTCGTTGATGACGAAAATACTGCGATGCGAGCGCGGGATTAATCCGAAGTGAATAACACGTTCATCGGAATACGGCAATTTCAATGTAGCTGCCTTGATCGGATCCACATCGCCAATCAAATCGGCAATCGATACATCGGGTGTAGCTAGTTTTTCAGTATAGCGTTCATCGCGGTGCAACCATGTGATGGGAGTGCTATCGCCCAACTCGGCAACCTTGTCGCGACCAAATCGCGAAATCGGATGAAGCGGATCGTCATTCAATTCAGATCCTTCTATGACAGGAATAAATTCATCCAGCAGATTAACCATCAATCGCGCCAAGCGTGTTTTCGCCTGACCACGCAAGCCTAACAAATTCACATCATGGCCAGCGAGGATGGCTCTTTCTAAATCAGGTATTACTGTTTCCTCATATCCCCAGATTCCTTCAAAGACATTTTCTTTATTTTTTAATTTTTCAATCAGATTCGCGCGAAGCTCATCTTTAATGGTTTTGAATTTATAACCGGCCGATTTTAACTGTGCGAGTATTTTGATGTTTTTGTGGTCTTTCATTTATGTAAGAAGTCAGAATGGAATGAATTTAAAATGATGCTAAAGATTTTTCGAGCGGTTTCGTTTAAAGTCTTCGAAAATAAGATCGCCCAATCCTTGCAAGCTGCTGTAATATGCGTTGCCATTGTTGGCTTTCGTGAATTCGCGCACGAAGGCTTTCAAATATGGATCGGTGGCAATCATGAAAGTAGTGACGGGTATTTTTATTTTTCGAAGCTGCGTAGCCAGGTCTAGTGTTTTATTCAGGATTTTATGATCGAGGCCAAAACTGTTTTTGTAATATTTAATGCCTTGCTTGATGCACGTGGGTTTCCCATCGGTGATCATAAAAATCTGCTTGTTGGCATTTTTGCGTCTTCGTAAAATATCCATAGCCAATTCCAAGCCGGCCACGGTGTTGGTATGAAACGGCCCCACCTGTAAGTAGGGGAGGTCTTTGATTTCAATCTGCCATGCATCGTCACCAAACACCAGAATGTCCAGTGTGTCTTTCGGATATTTTTTCTTGATCAATTCAGCTAAAGCCATCGCCACTTTTTTGGCAGGCGTGATGCGATCTTCGCCATACAAAATCATGGAGTGAGAAATGTCAATCATCAGCACAGTGGAGGTTTGCGTTTTAAATTCGCTTTCCAGCACTTCCAGATCACTTTCCATCATACGGAAATCATCCAGACCATGATTGATTTGCGCATTTCGCAAGGATTCAGTCATCGAGATTTGCTCTACGGCATCACCAAATTCGTAATCACGTCTGTCCGTGGTCGTTTCATCGCCACGTCCGCTGTGTGGAGTTTTATGATCGCCTGTCTTTGATTTTTTCAGCTTCCCGAAAATTTCTTCCAGTGCCGATTGACGCATACTTTGCTCTGCCTTCGCCTTGAGTTTGAAACCGCCATTAGGACCTTCATCGCTGATGTACCCGTTTTTTTTGAGATCTTCAATAAAGTCTCCAATTCCGTACTGATCATTTGTTAAGCCATATTGCTTGTCCACTTCCGTCAACCACTGCAGTGCCTCCGAAACGTTGCCGGAAGTGATCAGAATCAACTGCATGAATATTTTAAGCAGTCTTTCGAAATCGCTTTTTTCGCTTTCGGGTGGGGGTGTGTATTTTGAAAAACGATGGCCGAGCATAAGTGTGTAAAATTCTGATGTAGCTAAATAACCAAATAATTGCGCAATCTGTTTCCGGCTGCTCTAAACTTTGTGCGTTTAGTCACTTTATCTTCAAAAATGACCCTTTATGGAACCTATGTAAGGAAATTGTCGTTGGGAGCAATATTATTTAAAACGATACGTCTACTTTTGTATCAACTTTAATCTAATTATCATGAAAAAGTCAATTGTGCTCATTTTAGTGGTAGCTGCTTTAGCAACGGCTTGTAGCCAGTATACTTGCCCTACCTATTCAAAGGCACCTGAAGCGAAGCCAGCCAAGACAAACCGAATCTAATTCGGGGGTTCATTTCGAATATTTCAGCCACTTTACGTGGCTTTTTTTATTTCTGGCCTACCAATTCGGCACGAGATTTTGCCAGAATCCGCTCGTAATACGATTCGTAGAGCGGCAAAATATTCGAGATATCAAATTCTTTAGCGCGTTTCAAGGCGCTTTCTTTAAAGCGGGGAAGGTTATCCTTATCCAAGATGAACAATGACTTACGCGTCATGTCTTCGATATCACCTACATTGCTCATAAAACCTGTTACGCCCTGTACATTCAATTCGGGCAAACCACCGGTGTTCGAAGAAATCACCGGAACTTCGCATGCCATCGCTTCCAGTGCGGCTAATCCAAAACTTTCTTTTTCGGATGGCATTAAAAATAAATCGGCAACGGATAACACTTCTTCAACAGCCTCTTGTTTTCCTAAAAAGCGAATGTCGTGCGAGATGCCCAGATCGTGTGCTTGCTTTTCAGCCTTCGCGCGTTCGGGACCATCGCCAATCATCAGCAGCTTGGCCGGAATTTCTTTTTGGATGTTGTAGAAAATATCGACCACATCTTTGATGCGCTTTACTTTACGGAAGTTGGAGGTATGCACAATCAATGCTTCGCCATTGGGGCAGATTGCTTTTTTGAAATGATCTTTCTTTTGCTTTTTGAATTTCTCTAAGTCTATGAAATTGGGGATGACTTCAATGTCGCGGGTGATTTTGAAAAATTCGTAGGTCTCTCTTTTCAGATCTTCGGATACGGAAGTAACTCCATCGGATTGATTGATGCTGAATGTAACCACCGGTTCGTAGGAGGGATCTTTGCCCACCAGTGTAATGTCGGTTCCGTGCAACGTGGTTACTACGGGAATACAAATGCCTTCTGTTTTTAAAATCTGTTTAGCCATGTAGGCAGCTGAAGCATGTGGAATGGCATAATGCACGTGGAGTAAATCGAGTTGTTCGTTCTTCACCACGCTCACCATTTTGCTCGCTAGCGCTAATTCGTAGGGAGCATATTCGAATAATGGATACGAGCGAAAATCAACTTCGTGATAAAATAAGTTTTCGTTGAGGAAATCGAGTCGGCTGGGCTGGCTGTAGGTGATAAAATGAATCATGTGACCTTCTTTGGCCAGTGCTTTGCCCAATTCAGTGGCCACTACTCCACTTCCACCAAAGGTGGGATAACATACGATTCCAATCTTCATTCTTTTTTATCCTAGTCAATAAAGTTCACTCTTATTCGCTTCGTCCGAGGCATCTATAACTTCAATTTTCCCTTTTTGGTTTCTGATTAAACTACTATTTATTATTCGCTCTGCGCCGCTCCAATTGGGCAATGTCATCTAAGTCTTTAACTCTTCGGGCCATAATTTTGTTCTGAATCAAATCATCATATCCAATCACTTTCACTATTAAGTTATCGTTAACTTCAAATTCGTAAGCACGCTGGTAGACTTCGTAATAGTTTAATTTTCCATCAATTATAGCCAGTAATTCTATATAGAAACTTTCTAGGGGAATTCGAATAAATGCCTTCAATGGATCTTTTGAAGCGTTTTCAATCTCGGAAGTGTCAAATCCAAACGCGCGAATCGTTGCCAATAACTTTTGATAATTTTCGTCGGTTGGGTTATACCAAATATCTAAGTCACCGGTTGACCGAGAATAGCCGTGAACATTGACAGCTACTCCACCAATGATCATGTATTCAACAAAATGTTTATTCAGTAATTCAAAAAAGGCTTGTACTTCTTTGAGCTTAGGTGTCATGCAATTCTTTTTAGCAGGATCGTGTTTGGCTTCAGGGGCTGGGTAAGCTGATGATTGGGCGAAAATAAAATACTCAACTCGATCAGGTCAAACATTTTGTAAAACCTTCCTTTCGGTCCCAATTCGATGTCTTCCTGTATTTGAGCATCTTTCTTTTGCTCCATTGGTACTAGAATCGCCTTTTTCATTTTTGTGGTATTTGATGATCCTCTTCTTGAAAAGTATGCTTACGCCAAACCTTCAGTACTTTAAAATTACTCTTTCTTGGAAGAATAATCGAAAATGGATTGATAAATGACATCCTGAATACGTGGACGGATGTTGGCGTTTAATATTTTATTGTTCGTCATCTCCGGATACACTCGGTTGGATAGAAAAATATAGACCAAATCAAATTGTGGGTCTACCCAAATGCAGGTACCCGTAAAGCCGGTATGACCAAAAGTTTGGGGCGATGCAAATATTGAAGTTGGCCCTGCCGGATCGCTGGGCACTGGTTTGTCCCAACCGAGTCCTCTGCGGCTATCTGCATATTGCTTGGCTGTGAAGTGATCAAATGTTTCGGGTTTGAAAAACTGTTGTCCGCCGTAGCTTCCTTTGCGCAACCACATCTGGCCGAGTTTCGCCATGTCGTTGGCACCACCAAACAAACCTGCATGCCCCGCAATGCCAC
>VYKN01000012.1_pt1 | contig 126806 bp, 115 predicted proteins | sample 5114581 | NCBI WGS metagenome assembly VYKN01 (sample SAMN12291810, study PRJNA351875) | freshwater metagenome | isolation source: freshwater lake | place: USA: Michigan, Baker Lake | collected 2011-08-08
GAGTTGCTCAGCGCCCATGCGTATTTTTTGCGCATGCGCTGCCGCGAAACTAAATAGAATGAGTAGGCCGGTGGTGACGCACGGTCTGATGTAAGTACCATCGGCCAAGGATTGCAGCGAAAAGACACGCATGCACGAATGGGGTAAGTTGACTGCTGCTTGTGGTCGTGACTTGCAGCGAAAAGCCAGGTGCCCCGCTGCGCCTCGCCGGGGCAGGCCGCCAAGTTCATGAGTGTGTGTGGTGTCAATCATTTTATCTAATTTGCTGGAAATCAAATTTAGTTATTCTTTGAACCTTTCGTACTTCATTTCGAAAAGACTTAGGCAAGGTACCTCGGGTGGATTTGCATCGATCATTCACAAGATTGCGGTGGCTACCATTGCCATTGGTTTGGCTGCGGCGATTGTTGCGTTTTTGATTATGCTCGGTTTTCAGACGGCAGTGAAGAATAAGATTTATGCGTTCAGCAATCACTTGTTGGTGACCAAGTTTACGATGAACAATGCGGTGGAGGAACAGCCGTTTAATTATCACATTGGGTTGTATGAACATCCGGGGCGGTTTCCATTTGTGAAACACATACAAGAGTATAGCCACAAGGCGGGATTGATTAAGACGGAGAGCGAAGTGCTGGGAATAGTTTTTAAAGGCGTAGGGCGCGGCACGAACGACTTTGCCAAGTCGCCGTCGTATTTTAAAGACAATATTGTAGAGGGGCGTTTCATTCACTTTGCTGACTCGGGCTACGCAAAAGAAGTGGTGCTGAGTCGTGTGATTGCGAATAAGATTGATGCGAAGGTGGGTGATAACATCATCTTGCACTTTTTTCAAAACCCGCCGCGCTTTCGCAAACTGAAAATTGTGGGGTTGTATGAAACGAATCTGTCGGACTACTTCGATGGCAAGGTGTTGATTGGTGACTTGCGCATGGTGCAGCAACTGAATGGCTGGAATGCCAACGAAGCGGGCGGCTTGGAGATAACGCTGGATATGAAACAGTTTGATGCGTTTGAATTGTGGAAGAAGAGTTTGCCGATGCAGGATACGGCGGTGCCGGAGAGTGACACTCTTTTCTATGAGCAGTCTGCTCCGACATCGTGGCTATCGTTTGACTTTGACCGTGCAGCTTTGGAGCACGCGCGTGTGACGATCGGCAACTCGATGGACTATGACTTGAATGTGGAGTCGGTGCGTGATAAATATATTCAGGTGTTTGAGTGGCTGGATTTGATTAAGCGGCAGGTAAAAATTTTGCTGGGCATTATTCTGTTTGTGATTTCGATGAACATGGTGTCGGTGATTTTGATTTTGGTGATGGAGCGTGTGCCGATGGTAGGTGTGCTTAAGGCGTTGGGTGCCACCAACCGCACGGTGCGCTCGGTGTTTATGTACAATGGCATGAACCTGATTGCACGTGGATTGCTGTGGGGCAATGTGATTGGGCTTGGCTTGTGCTGGTTGCAAGATCAGTTTAAAATTATGAAGCTCAATCCGCACGATTATTATGTTAGCTATGTGCCCATTGAATGGTCGGTGCTGACGGTGGTGATGCTTAACCTGATTATTTTTGGAATAGTGACTTTGGTACTGTTGTTGCCCACGTATTGGATTGTGAAAATCAGTCCGGTAAAGGCGATTCGTTTTGATTAATGGGGTTTCGGCAAATTTTTCTTTTTGGATTTCTGATCGAAACTTCTACATTTGAAACTGTGAAAAGAACCATTACCCTCATTTTACTCATCGTTTTCCTGCTGAATGTGGTAGGATACTATGGTGTTTTTGTGGGTTTGCGTTTCTCTTCTGAGCTTGCTCTGCGCCAGCAGTTTGATGCAGAGAGCTACGATGAGCAGGAGGTTACCATTAAAGTGCCCATTACTATTCCGTATGCTACCGACTCGCGCGATTTTGAACGTGTAGATGGTGAATTTGAATACGAAGGTCAGGTCTATCGACTGGTAAAACAGAAATTACAAAGCGACACTTTGCATATTGTTTGTGTAAAAGATCAGCAAACACAAACCATCAATCAGGCATTGGCCGATTACGTAAAGTCGTATACCGACAAACCCGTTAACGCGAAACAAGGAACTAAAACAGTAGCGCAGTTTACCAAAGATTTTATTTCGTGCACCACTTCTGTAGAATCTATAACCACTGGCTGGAATTTTTCCGCCACTCCTGTCATTTCATCAAGCGATCTTTACAGCTTTCAATTTAATCAGCACATTGTGCAGCCTCCCGAGGCATAATTAATCTTTTTCGTTGCGTCCGTTCGGATGCGTTTTTTAATTCTAGTAATCATTTTATTCGACTGTAGTAGCCATATGGCTATGAGGTAATTTTTGTTTCACCATGCATATTATGAAAATGATGTGCGGATTAAACCTTTTCTAACTATGACAAGATATTTACTTGCTGTGGGTATTTCGATTGTTTCGCTCTGTTCAGCCAGTGCGCAAACAATCACCGATCACCTGATGATGCCGAAGAAGGATTTCTGTACCGGCTTTCTATTCACCTACGACCAATGGAAGGACTATTGGGAAGGATCGCAAAAAAGAGATAACCAAAACATTGGCACACTTACCACCACACAACTTATGTGGGTGGGCAACTATGGATTGACCGATAAAATCAATCTGATCGCTATGGCACCCTATGTGAAAACCAATGCCAGCGGCGGAACGCTGGTAGGGTTGGATGGCATTCAGGATTTGACACTGGCGGTGAAGTATCAGTTTTTAGGAAAGGAAATAGGTACCGGAAAATTAACAGCATTTGGTGTGGGAGCTTTCTCGACACCCCTCACCAATTATTCACCCGATTATTTGCCGCTTTCCATTGGCATGCAAAGCACAACGGTATCAGGAAGGCTTACTGCAGCTTACCGAATGAACGGAGGATGGTATGCCAGCGCATCGGGCTCGTATGTGTGGCGCAGCAATGTCTCGCTCGACCGGCCTTCATACTTTACAGATGGTTCCATCTACTTCACCAATCAGGTGTGGATGCCCAACCAGTTCACTTCTACCTACAGCATTGGGTATCATAAAAATGCTTTGCAAACAGAAATTAATCTCACACAACAAAATACACTGGGCGGTGGAGACATCCGCAAACAAGACATGCCTTTCGTTTCGAACCGAATGAATTTTTTGAAGGTGGGAGTTTTGGGAATGTATTATTTACCCAAACCAAAAAATCTGGCGGTGCGCGCGCAGATTTCTTACACTGTTGACGGCCTCAATGTGGGTCAGTCTTTCAATATCATGGGCGGCTTGCTCTACACGTTTCACTTTGCTAAAAAAGAAAATCAATAATTGATTATGAAGATATTTACTACACGATTATTTGTCGTTGCACTGATCCTGGTTGTATTGCCATTTAGCTGCAAAGACATTACCGGAACTGAAGCATTGTATCCATATGTGCCAACCAATGTTGATGCGAATGCAGGCACGTGGTTGCCCATTGTGCTAAGTGCTAACAATCAAATTGCAGTTCCCGCTCCGACTGCTCCAAACTCAGCCGCTTATCTTGCTGAGTTGGCATCGTTAAAAGATATTCAGAGCAAGCTCACATCTGACCAAAAGAAAACCATCGAGTACTGGAGTGTGGGCGGTGTGTTGCGTTGGAATCAAATCTTTCGCAAGCTGGTGGCACAATACAATTTGCCTCCGGTGCCCAATCCCGATGGAAGTTATCCAATACCCGATGCAGAAAATCCTTTCAGCAATCCACAGTTTCCATTTTCCAATCCGCCGTATGCGGCGCGTGCCTACAGTTATGTAAGCGTGGCCATTTACGATGCGCTGAAGGCTGCGTGGTACTACAAAGATTTTCACAAGGCCATTCGCCCCGATTCACCTTATGAAGTAGATAATGGTGTGCAGGCACTGATGCCCAAGATTGATTTGCCACCCTATCCATCTGAAGATGCAACCATGTCGGGCGCGGCTGCAGAAATGTTGAAAGTATTGTTCCCTGCTTCGGTAGAAGAAATCACGAAGTTGGCCGCTGACCAACGCAATGCTGCGTTGTGGTCGGGAAGAGCTACAAGCAGCGACATTACTGCCGGATTGAATTTAGGTAAGTCCGTAGCTGGTTTTATTACGGCAGCCGGTACAGGGCGATTTAGAACGGATGGCATGGGTGCCGCCATTGGTACACCTACGCAGTGGAAGGCATTTGAGACTGATGCCATTGCCAAAGGAGAAATTCCTTGGATTAGTTTAGATGTTCCTGCCCGTCCACCGATGCTTCCATTTTTCGGGAATGTTAAAGCATGGAATCTCTCACCAGCGCAAATCGTTAGCGAGCGTCCGGTGCCGCCACCTTCTACTTCATCAACACAAATGAAAGAAGAATTGGCCGAAGTGAAGCGTTATGCTTCGGGCGTAACACGCGAGCAGATGGCCATTGTACACAAGTGGGCTGATGGAGCGGGTACCTACACACCTCCCGGACACTGGAATGACATTGCCGAAGAATACATTCGCGATGCGAAGTTTAGTGAAGTGCGCGCAGCGCGTGCCTTTGCCTTGCTTAACATGGCACTGCACGACGCAGGTGTGGCCTGCTGGAATACAAAATATTTTTATTTCAACCCACGCCCTTCACAGTTAGATCCATCCATCAAAACATCCACGGGCATTCCTAATTTTCCGGCGTATGTGTCGGGGCACTCTACATTCTCAGCCTCGGCAGCTACGGTGTTGTCATACTTGTTTCCACAAGGAGCACCCAGTTTTAATACCATGGCCGATGAAGCGTCCAACTCACGCTTGTTTGGTGCCATTCACTATCGTTCGGATTGCAAGGAAGGATTGAGTTTAGGAAAGCGCGTTGGAACGTATACCGTCAATTTTGCGCAAACAGACGGAGCGAATTAAAGATCATATTAGTTTAGGGTTTACGGTGTCGGGGTCGAACAAACCCGGCACCGTTTTTTTTGATGAGCCGTCTTTTTTTCAAGAGGCTGCAAACGGTTTCGTTTCTTTTTTTAGAATCGTGCCTTGTAAATTATCTGATCAACATCTTGTCTGATAGGTACGGATTTGTATCTTTAACAAAATGTCATTCACTAATTTTCTTTCCGGCTATCAGTCACCACCCGATACGTGGGACGAGATGCAATCGCGCGACGAAATCAGAAAGCACTATCAGGTGTTTTTAGAAAGCCTGGAAAAGGCTTCGCTGGGCGACCTGACGCAGAAGGATGAACTGGCCAAAAAGCTTTTTATGAGTCAGGGCATCACTTTTACTGTTTACAGTGATGGCGAAGGAATTGAAAAGATATTTCCGTTTGACATCATTCCCCGCATCATTACAGCCGCCGAGTGGGACCACATTGAAGCCGGCATCCGCCAGCGCCTCAGAGCATTAAACATTTTTTTAAAAGACATTTACCACGAGCAGGCAATCATCAAAGATAAAATCATTCCGGCATCGCTCATCTACTCGTGTCCTAACTACCTGAAGGAAATGGTAAATGTGGATGTTCCGTTTGACATTTACACACACATCTCCGGCATCGACCTCATCCGCGACAGCGATGGTTCTTTTTATGTGTTAGAAGATAACCTACGTACGCCATCGGGTGTGTCGTACATGCTTGAAAACAGAAACATGACCTACCGGATTTTCCCCGGCCTGTTGCCCAAGAATAATGTGCGCTCGGTGAAGGATTATCCGGATTTGTTACTCAAGAATTTACTGGCACTCTCGAACCGACAGACCAGCAACCCTACCGTGGTATTGTTGACGCCCGGCATTTATAACTCAGCCTATTTTGAACATACAACACTCGCCCGACTGATGGGAGTGGAGCTGGTGGAAGGTCGCGATCTGGTGGTACACAATACTAAAGTGTACATGAAAACCACGGCAGGCCTCAAGCAAGTTGATGTAATTTATCGCCGCGTAGATGATGAGTTTCTCGACCCGCTTGTGTTTAATCCGACCAGCATGCTCGGAGTATCGGGTTTGTATTATGCCTACCGGGCGGGGAATGTGGCCATCATCAATGCGCCGGGCAACGGTGTGGCCGATGACAAAGCGGTTTATACATTTGTGCCGGCCATGATACGCTATTATCTGAACGAGGAACCTATTTTAAAAACGGTGCCGACATATTACATGGATAATCGCGATCATTTTGAATTGGTGTTTTCGCAGGTGCGCAAAATGGTGATCAAGAAAACAAATGAAAGCGGTGGCTATGGCATGCTGATGGGTCATGCGGCTACCGACGAGCATATTGCTGCGTACAAATCGGAAGTAGAGAAAAATCCACGCCAGTTTATTGCGCAGCCCATGATTCATCTTTCTTCGGTGCCTTGTTTCATCAACAATAAAATTCAACCGCGCCACGTCGACTTGCGTCCGTTTGCTTTGTATGGCCCTCAGGGCATTGAGATTGTGCCGGGCGGGTTAACGCGTGTGGCTTTGCGCGAAGGGTCGCTGGTGGTAAATTCATCACAGGGTGGCGGAAGTAAAGACACCTGGGTATTAGGATAGATTAATGGTACATGTTTTTTCATCACGCTAGTAAAGTTGTATGTTAAGTAGAGTTGCTGATTCTGTTTTTTGGATGGCGCGTTATCTCGAGCGCACCGATAACTTGTTGCGCCTCTTACGTACCGACTACATTGCTTCGCAAGATGAATTGCTGGATTACAATTGGCAATTGCTCGCCGACTCTTTCGGCAGCGATCTACCCAAACAGAAAATAAAAGTTGAAAATTACCGGCAGGCACTGCACCATCTTTTGCTGAGCCGCCCACACGAGTGCTCGGTTTACACCAACATCGTTCGAGTAAGGGAAAACGCGCGCTCGGTGCAAGACTATATCACCAAAGAATTGTGGCAAGCACTCAACGATTATTACCATCACATCTTAGAACCCAAAACAGAAGACCTGATCATGAACAATGATCCGGTGACTGCGCTGGATTTTTTGCTTCGCGATAGTATCATTTTCTACGGCACGTTGGATGTAACGATGAGCCGTGGCGAAGGGTACACTTTTTTAAATCTGGGCAAATACATGGAGCGGTGTTTGCAAAACATGGAGATTTTGGAATTCAAGCGAAAGCAGATGGTGAAGGCAGAAGTGGAAACAGTTCATTGGAAATACCTGCTCTATGCCTTGTCGGGATATGAGTTTCATACCAAGTATTACAAAAACGCACTCAACTCCAAAGAAGTAATCCATCAGGTGCTTTTTAACACACAGTTTCCGCATTCCATCAACTACAGCCTCGCTCAAATGCTGCGGTATTTTCAGCGTCTGGCCGACTTCTCACAACCCCATCAGTTTCAAGAACTCGAAGGATTGTTGCAGAAACTGATCCAATCGATGAATGGTTATCAACAAGAGTATAATATATCTGTAATTGAAAAATTAATTCCTGATATTCGCAAACAGTTTAATCATTTGAATGCCCGATTGGCAGCTGTTTACTTTGGCTACTCTTAATATTTGATCCGTTTCGATGCCCCTATTTTATATTCACCACCGCACGCATTATCAGTATACCGATTGGGTGGTAGATTCCGCTAACCAAATTAAGTTGTATCCACTGCACGATCAGCATCAGCAAGTGTTAGAACATCGACTGGAAATTTCACATCAACCCGACATATTTGAATTGCCCGACTATTTTCAAAATAAGTCCGGATTCTTTTCGGTGATCAAACCACATCAGTCGTTGTCGATTGAGAGTTTTATCAGAGTAGAGATGTCGAAGCAGCCACAGCCACCGTTGCAAACTGCCGCTGCTGTTTGGAGTTATTTGGCTGGTGAGGAGGTAAAAATTCAGTTTCATGATTACCTGCGTGCAGAAATGACGCACTATCAAACTGAAATTGAATCGGCCACGGTTATCAGCAGACACATCCATCCATTGGAGGAGTTGCTGCGCTTGTCCGATTACATCTACAACACGTTCGAATACAAAAAAGGAGTAACTACCATTGAAACAGACATTGATGAACTGTGGAAATTGCGTGCAGGAGTGTGTCAGGATTTTGCGCATTTACTCTTGTACATGATGCGTTTGCAGGATATTCCTTGTCGCTATGTAAGCGGATATATTTGTCCGGGCACCAGCGAGTGGCGAGGCGAAGGTGCCACCCATGCGTGGGTAGAAGCATGGTTGCCCGATGTAGGCTGGGTGGGCATTGATCCGACCAACAAGTGCATGGCCGGTGAGCGACACGTTCGCTTGGCAGTGGGCAGAAGTTTTACTGATTGTACGCCTGTAAAAGGAACCTACAAAGGATCGTTGGAGCATTTGCTGGAAGTATCGGTTCAATTCAGTACGCTACCATTTACAGACGAAGAATTGAAACTCAAACCATTCACACCTGAACAGCAGATGCGTTTTAATAAAGGTGTATTCGAAACCTATGATGCCTATCTGCAACGCCAGCAGCAGCAGCAATAATTTAATTAATTGCATTAACACTTGTATTTCTGATCGTTGTCCAGCCCCAGGTGTATAAACTTCTATCTCAGAAGAATTCTCCATTTCAACCTATTTTCATCCATCAAAAAGGAGTGCATAAACTCTGATTCCACCTATCACATTTTTCTGATCGGCAACGGATTATCACTTATATTTATTTCCTTAACTAATTACTATGATCCGCAAACCGCTATTATTGGCGCTCTCCATCACTTTGGTGATAAGCGCCTTTGCACAAAAACCCAAAAAAGAAACAACTCCACCGGCACCACCTCCGGTAGACCTCAACACCTACTTCAGCCCCGTAAAGTGGCGTAACATTGGTCCCTTTCGGGGAGGGCGCTCCGTAACAGCCACCGGTGTGGTTGGTGATATCAACACCTACTACATGGGCACTACCGGCGGCGGCGTTTGGAAAACGGATGACTTAGGTATTTCATGGAAAAATATTTCAGATGGTTTTTTTAAGACCGGCTCTGTCGGTGCGATTGCTGTTTCAGAAAGCGATCCGAATGTTGTGTATGTTGGCATGGGCGAGCATGCGGTGCGCGGTGTGATGACACACCATGGTGATGGCGTATACAAATCTACAGACGCCGGTAAGACCTGGAAGAAAATGGGACTTGACCCTACGCAACATATTTCACGCATTGCCATTCATCCACACGACCCCAACACTGTTTTTGTAGCAGCACAAGGTGCGTTGTATGGATCTTCCAAAGAACGGGGTGTTTATAAATCAACGGATGGTGGCAGCACGTGGACCAATGTGTTGTATGTAGATGACAAAACCGGATGTGTGGAGCTTTCGATGGACATGAACAACCCGCGCATTTTGTATGCGGCCATGAATGAATACGGTCGGCAACCGTGGAAAGTAACAAGCGGTGGCGCAGGCAGTGGTTTATACAAATCAACTGACGGTGGTGCAACGTGGAATAAAATTCAGAAAGGCTTGCCAGCGCAATTAGGAAAAATGGCGGTGGCTGTTTGCCGATCGAATTCAGAACGTGTCTACTTGTTGGCAGAAAGTGATTCAGATAAAGAACTCGGTGGTTTGTTTGTTTCTACGAATGCAGGCGATAGCTGGACGCGCATGACCAACGATCACCGCCTTTTGCAACGTGCCTGGTATTACATCGAACTCTTCACCGATCCGTTGGATGAATTGACATTGTATGTAATGAGTGCTCCTGCTTTGAAATCCATTGACGGAGGAAAAACATGGGAGAATATTTCCAACACTCATGGAGATTATCACAACTTGTGGATCAACCCTCGTAATTCGAAGAACATGATCATCTCCGACGATGGCGGCTCGGCAGTAACGGTGAATGGCGGCAAAACATGGTCTACTCAAAATAACATGCCTACGGCACAATTCTATCGTATCAATGTCGACAATCAATTTCCATATCGCATTTATGCAGGTCAGCAAGACAACAGCTCTGTTTCCATTGCCAGTCGCGAGTTTGCCAGCGGTGGCATCTCTACTTCCAGTTGGACTTTTTCAGCGGGTGGTGAGAGTGCGTTCTTAGCATTTAATCCCGATGATCCGCGCTTCGTAATGGGAGGAAGTTATCAAGGCACCATTGATGTGTTGGATGTGAAAGCGAAAGCAAGCACCAACATCATGGCAGCACCCATTGAATATTTAGGTCGCGATGCAAAAGACATGAAGTACCGCTACAATTGGAATGCCCCTATCATCTGGTCGAAGCATGAGCCCAATGCGTTTTACCACGGATCTCAGTTGCTGGTAAAAACTATTGACATGGGAATTACCTGGAAAGAAGTCTCTCCTGATTTAACTCGCAACGATAAATCAAAGCAAGGAAAGCCCGGTGGCCCATACACCAACGAAGCGGTGGGTGCAGAGAACTATGGAACTTTGAGTTATGTGATAGAATCGCCGCATGAGAAAGGTGTGATCTATACCGGCAGCGACGATGGATATGTCTACATCACACGCGATGGCGGAACCTCTTGGCAAAATATCACACCCGCTGGTTTGCAAGAGTGCCTGATCAACGCGATCGAAGTATCACCTTTCGATAAGGCTACGGCTTACATTGCTACTACGCGTTACAAATTCAATGATCATACTCCCGGCCTGTACAAAACTACCGACTATGGTAAAACATGGACGAAGATCAACAATGGTATTCCGAACAATGCTTTTACTCGCGTAGTGCGCGAAGACGATAAGCGAAGAGATTTGCTTTTTGCCGGAACAGAGTTAGGCGTTTTTGTTTCATGGAACGGCGGTAAAGACTGGTCTCCATTTCAACTGAATTTGCCCATCACACCCATCACTGATTTGCGCGTTCATCAAGGCGATTTGATTGCTGCAACTTCCGGTCGTTCTTTTTGGATATTGGATGATTTGGGTTTGATCCGTCAGTACAAAGCCGGAGAAAATGGGTTTGCACTTTATCAACCGGAGCCAACTATATTGGCGAATGCATACAGTGAATTAGATCGCTCTACAACTGAGTTCGATGGAACACATCCTTTCCGTGGTGTGAATCCTGCTACCGGTGCCGTGTTATATTATCAGTTGCCTGAATTGAAAGACAACGAACACATTCAATTGGAAATAAAAGATGCTGCGGGAAATTTGGTTCGCACCTTCAGCTCACAAGCTGATACAACATTTCATCATTTCGATGGTGGGCCGAATGCAGATCCTACCTTAGCGAAAGCAAAAGGACTCAATCGTTTTGTTTGGAACTTGCGTTATCCCACGATGGTGGGCGTTACCAATGTTTTTGTCGAACAAAGCTTCAGTGGCCACAAAGCAGCTCCCGGCAAATACTCTGTATCATTAAAATGGAATGGTAAAGTTGCGACTACTGAGTTGGAAATTCTTCCCAACCCGTTGTATCCATTAACCGCTCAACACTATCAGGAACATCATCTGCTGATGAGCACGCTTGAAAATGATGTAAATAAAATGAGTCGTTTGGTTTCCATGCATTTCAATAAGCTGGAACAACTCAATCAGTTGATGGCTAATTTACCAGCCGATGAAAAATTTAATTCGCTGCGCAAGGAAGGAGCCGAGTTAGCGAAGCGAATGAAACAATGGGATGAAGACATGGTACAACGCAAGTCGAAGGCGTATGATGACATGGAAAACTTCCCCAACAAATTTGTTACGAATTATTTGTTTATGGTTAACCATGCGGATAGTGACATACCCCGTGTTACAAAATCCACACTCGATCGTCAAAAAGAATTGAATGCAGAGTGGGCCCCGCTGGAAGCACGCGTAAAACAAATTTTGGAAGTTGACCTTCCGGCCTACAATAAGAAATTATGGGATGCCGGAATTGGAGGCGTGTGGATGAAGTAAGGAATAGATTATAAACTAGAGAATTCACGAAATGAAATTGCGCCTGATAGTAATCGTTTTAATTTTCACATCGTTGATTTTCGCTTGCGGAAAAAATGATGATAATGCTGCGCCCGGCCCGATTATTAATTTTTCAAGTTCACCTGTCGATTTGCAGGGTGTTGAAGCAAAATTTGCGAAAGACATCGCTTATGATACGAAGGCTAGAACTCAATTTGATATTTGGCTTCCAAATTCTAGCGCCCCAACCGGTTTAGTTATTTATGTCCACGGTGGTGGTTTTACAAGTGGAGACAAAGATTTTGTGTATTCGGTGCAGTCAGGTGGTGCTTGGGACTTCCCAGCGGACATTAGATATTTTCTACAGAATAAAATTGCTTTTGCAACTATTCGTTACACGCTATTAAATACGACAGGAGAAACCGAAGGAGTAAAAAAATCAATGTCAGATGTAAGAAGGGCTTTGCAATACATTAGAAGCAGGGCAAGTGATTTTAATATTGACAAGAATAGAATAATTTTAGGGGGAAATTCAGCAGGTGCGGGCACTTCTCTTTGGATAGCACTTAATAACGACTTTGCATCCCCTCAAAATAGTGACCCTGTTTTAAGAGAATCTAGCAGGGTGAAAGGTGTTGTAGCAAGAGAAACTCAATCGAGTTACAATATTGAAGAGCGTTGGGTAAATGATGTCTTTATTGACTATAGCTTAACTTGGGCAGCAATTTTGGCTAATGAAACTGGGAACATTCAAAAAATTTATGGAGTGTCCTCAAATGCGCAATATGAATCATCTTCTATTGATGCCTATCGGGCAGATGTGGATATGTTGTCTTTAATGACATCGGATGACCCAGAACTTTGGATAAATAATACACTTAGAGATGTAGTGAACCCATATAATCCGTATAACGCAGATGTGCCTTCTCACCACGCTTTTCATGCAAGAGAGTTGAAGGAGAAAGCTGATGCTGTCGGTATTAAGAATATTACGTACTACGGTAAAAGTCCGATTTTATATTCTCACCCGAGTAATGAAAGTTGGACACAATTCTGCAAGAGGAAAATTAATGAATAACTTCCTACAAAAGAGAGTCACAACAAATAGTTGTTCTGAGCTAAACCAAGGGCAATGACCAAATTATTATTCAGTGGTAATCAAAAATATTTCGCCACGAAGAAAGATTTTTTTTGAAGTACTTTGAGCACAGAAGAGTCGGCAAAAGCCGGCTCTTTTTTATCAAAGCCATTCGCGTATTTGCGTTTCTGTCATATTACCACCACACAAAATGGTAGCCACTGTTTGGCCTTTGAATTTTTCTTTGTTTTCTAAAAGTGCAGCGATGCCCACTGCACCCGATGGCTCTACGACTAATCCGGTTTGTAGATGTAGTAATTTCATGGCTTGAAGAATGGATTGTTCACTCACCAGCAATCCTTCGTCTGACCAACCTTTCATGTCATTCAGTGCTTGAGCAATGGGCACCCGCACACCAATACCGTCTGCAATAGTGTGAATCGATTCATGCTGCACGAGTGTGTTAGTCTTCCACGATTCGATCATGGCAGGTGCACCACTTGCTTGCACAGCAACCATGTTCGCAGCAGGAATTATTTCTTTCACCACACGTGCGACTCCATTCAGCAAGGCTCCATTTCCCAAGGGAACCAACACCGCGTCCAATTTTTTAAACTCGTTCGCCAATTCCAACCCAATGGTAGCCGCGCCACACAGTGTTTCAATATCTAAGCCATCTTCTACAAAGCGAAGATTATTTTTTAGGGCAAATTGGCGCGCCTCTTCTTTGGCTGCATCAAAGTCGTTGCCAATTAATAGTACCTCAGCGCCCAGTTCTTTCATGCGCTCAATCTTCAGCGGATTGGCATGAACCGAAGCGAATACAAAAAGTTTTTTCTTTGCCTTTCGGCAAGCGTAGGCCATCGCCTGGCCAAAGTTTCCGGCACTGGCGCACACCAATTCCTGCTCTGCACTTTTAGTTACTAAAAAATCAGCTCCTCTTCCTTTGAAGCATCGAATCGGATTGACTACTTCTATTTTCAGAATGAGTGAACAGCCCAGAAGTTTACTCAACGGCTCATGAATGAACTGCGGTGAATGTAGAAATACCGGATCAATGGCAGTAGCCGCTTCATCCACTAAAGAAAGTGCTAAGCGATGTGAATACATTTTATTCTTTTTCCAAAAGTGAATTAAGGGTAGCTACCAACTCCGGAAACTTCCGGTGCGCATTGTTGCATAAAATGATCAGCGTTTTGTTTTCCCACAGATGGCGAATGATTTCCGTTTTGTAGCCCGGATTATCTCCGGTGTGCAAAACAATTTTGCCATCGCCATCGGGTTTGATCTCCCAGCCAAAGCCGTAATACGAAAGTAAATCATTTTTCAGTTTCGCAGGTGCGAATGCTTCTTCCAGCGTTTCTTGTTTCAAAATTTGATTGGTGTACAACGCCTGATCCCACTTGAGTAGATCGGAAGCAGTAGAACTGATGCGGCCGGGTCCCTTACGATTTCCCAACCAAATGGTGTAGTTGGAAGAGGGAAAAGAATCTGCACGAATAAACCTTTTCTTTTCGTCCACATAGATGTGCCCGAGTGCAAAGTTTTCGATAGCAGCTTTTTCGGCCAGCGTGCGAATGTTGGTGGATGACATGTTTAAGGGTGTGAATATGCGATCGCGGCACAACTGAATAAAATCTTTTCCGGATGCTTTCTCAGCAATGCTGGCAAGCAATACATATCCGGTATTGCTGTAATTGTATTTTTCACCGGGAGCAAACAATACGGGAGGATGATACTTTCGCAGATACTCCAGAATATCATCGTTGTTCGCCACTTTGCTCTTATCCCAATGCTCGTCCATGATAGCCTGATAATCTGGTAAGCCGGAAGTGTGATTCAGTAACTGACGAATGGTGATATTTTTGTAGGGTAAGTCGTTTAGATATTTTTCAACAAGATCATCGTATGCCAGCAGATTTTCTTCCTTCAGCAACATGATGACGGCAGCTGTGAATTGTTTCGATACAGAAGCTAATTCAAATATGCTGGCAGTATCCACCGGTGTTTTCGTTTCAAAATTCCGATAGCCGAAGGCTTTATGATAAACCGGTTTGCCTTTCTGAGCCAGCAACAAGACACCGCTGAAATCGGGTACAGTATTCATGACAGAGTCCACGCGATCGGCAAAGGTTTTGGTTTGCTCTGTGGGTTTGGTTGCACAGGCGCCAATCAACATACTGACTACAATCACAAGAAAAGGTTTTTGAGAAACTTTCATGGTTAATCAATTTTAAGTTACAAGAAGCGAATCAGAGTTATCTCCATGTGATTTTTTAAGAAGCAACAACCGATCATGGTGATTTCATTTTAATTTTGGACTTTTACATTTCGGAGTCCACACACAAGTTGAATTAACTTTAAATAACGCATAGATGCAAGATGCTTTACTCATTTCTCACTATTTTCCTCAGTTGACGGAACGGCAGAAGAATCAGTTTGCTCAATTAGGCAACTTGTATCGCGATTGGAATGACAAGATCAATGTCATTTCCCGCAAGGATGTCGATAACCTGTATGTGAACCACGTGCTGCATTCACTCGGCATTGCGAAGGTGATGGAATTTAAACCGGGCGCATCTGTGTTGGATGTAGGAACCGGAGGTGGTTTCCCCGGAATTCCGTTAGCGATTTTATTTCCCGAAACTAAATTTCATTTGGTGGATTCCATCGGCAAAAAGATTACGGTGGTGAATGCAGTGGCTGAGGCAGTGGGGTTGACCAATGTAAAAGCTGAGCAGATTCGCGCAGAGCAACTGAAAGCAAAATATGATTTTGTCGTGAGTCGCGCTGTTACGCGTATGAAAGAATTTTATGGCTGGGTAAACAACAAAGTAAAGCCGGAGTCTGTACACACACTCGACAATGGCATTTTGTATTTGAAGGGCGGCGACTTGGATGAGGAGATGAACGAATTGAAAAAGCGTTACAGCATGTACGATCTTACGGACTATTTCAAAGAAGAATTTTTTGAGACGAAGAAAGTGGTTTATCTGCCTGTTTTCAATTGATATGGGTGCCTAAATACAAACCTGCGTAGGTGGCCAATAGACACAAAATAAGGCTCGCTAGAATATAGAGTCCACCGGATACATGTAATCCGGATTGAATTAGCGAAACCGTCTCTGCACTAAAGGTAGAGAAAGTGCTGAACCCTCCGCAAAAGCCAACGGTCCAAAATAAGCGCGACGAATCCGATAAAATTTGTTTGTGATCGGCTACGCCTATTAACCAGCCCAGCACCAGACAAGCCATTACATTCACACTCAATGTGCCATACGGAAAAGCACTGGTGTGCATCGAAGTGATCCACTTACCAAACCCATAACGAGCCACACTTCCTAGCCCGCCTCCAATAAAAATCAAAGTAAGTGTTTTCATTTTTTTGGTGTGTGTTGTTCAATCATACTTTTTAGCAACTGAAATGTTTCGTCTTTCAAGGTATTGATATCTGTGGCAGTGCGCTCACTCACTTCAATGGGCTTCCCTACGACAATTCGAATTTTACCCGGAGCAATTTTCATTTTGCCGGGTGGCATCAATGGACCTGCTCCCAACACGACTAATGGCAACAGAGGTTGATTGGTGTCAAGTGCTATGCGAAAAGCACCATCTTTAAAAGGCTGCATGATTTCCTTGGTTCTATTTTGGGTGCCTTCGGGGAAGATGAGAATCGAAATGCCAAATCCTAAAATCTTTTTCAAAAAGCCAATGCTTTTCTTGCGACTCTCGGCACTTGCCCGATCTACCACCACACAGGTAGCTCGCGTAATCCAACCGAAGATGGGAATTTTTAAAAGTTCTTTTTTGGCCAGTGGGCGGAATTGCCCGCGGATGGTCATGGCAATACCCGGAAGATCAAGAAACGAAGTGTGATTGCTCACGTAGATAAAAGCTTTTCCTTTCGGGATGTTTTCGCGACCGATCATTTCATAGCGAATGAAAGTCAATTTACTGAATACCCAACTCCACAATTTCATGAAAAAATAAGTCACGCTGACAGCGCCTGCACCAAAAAATGCCGGAATAATGATACCCGGCAAAAAAAGAATCATAAATACAGTGAAGACGATCAGCACCCAGGCGGTGTAAAGTTTAGATAGGATAGCGTTCATTGGTGGTTACCAGTTTTCAGTGAGTGATTTGTTTTCAATTGAAAGATTTATTTTAAGACTTTTCAATTTTCAACTTCAATTAAAATTTTCATTTGCTGAATGGCGATTTGATTCAGTTTTACTAGCCGTTCGTTCTGTGGCATTTTCTCATTGATGAAGACAGCATTCAGGTTTTCCATGTTCGATAAACAAATGAGTTGATTGATGTTGGCGTAATCGCGGATGTTGCCTTTTAAGTCAGGATTGCTTTCCCTCCATTGCTTGGCTGTAGTTCCAAATAAAGCCATATTCAATACATCGGCCTCAGTGGCATAAATGGTTGCTGTTTGTGCTGCAGAAAGTTCTTTCGGAATCAGATTGTGTTTAATGGCATCGGTATGAATATGGTAATTGAGTTTTGCCAGTTCCCGTTTGGCAGTCCAGCCCAATTGTTTTTGTTCATCTTCTTTAAGGCGTTGGAATTCGTTGATGAGGTAGATTTGAAACTCTGGGCTAAGCCACATGGCAAAATGAAACGCAATATCCTTATGAGCATATGTTCCTCCGTATCTACCGGCTTTTACGAGCAATCCTAAAGCCTTTGTCCTATCAACCCATTGCCCCACTGACATAATAAATCGATTAATACCAGCATCTCTTTCAATTACCCTGAATTCGGTGTAATTGAATTGGGGGTTGTTTACTCTCTCCCAGATGCCTAAATATTCTAGCGTGTTTTTGTTCGTAATCCACTTACCAATTAATCCACTGCCCTCTCTAAAACTTTCCGTCATATCTGTTAGGCAGATATAATCCATTTCATTTTGAGTTACAATCGTTATCGCCGTACCTTTTACATTTATTTTGTTGTTTTTTGCCATAGCTACTTCATTTTGATTTAAGCGGGGAGGCAAACTTGATTATCTTCTATTCTATTCTGACTTTTTTACCAATGGTTTATGCCTGTTTACGCTTGATTCGAGCCATATAAAATCCGTCAAATCCCGCTGAGGGCATAACACTCTTTTCTTCTTCCAATTCGAAGTTTGAATTAGCCAGCAAGAATTTTTTTACCTGCGCTTCATTTTCGGAGGGAAGCAAACTGCATGTAGAGTAAACCAACGCACCCCCCGGCTTAATGATGTTCGAATAATCTTGCAAAATATGTTGTTGTAAATCGCGCACCCGATCAATAAAATCGGGAGTCAGTTTCCATTTGGCATCCGGGTTTCGCTTGAGTACTCCTAAGCCGGAGCAAGGTACATCCAACAAAAGTCGGTCGGCAGAGTTTTCCAAGCGCTTTATTGTTTTGGACGATTCAATCACGCGTGTTTCAATATTTCCTACGCCTGCTCTTCGTGCACGTTTCTTCAATTCCGTCAGTTTCCATTCTTCCGTATCCATCGCAATAATGCGTCCCTGATTGTTCATCAAGGCAGCCAAATGCAACGCCTTTCCTCCTGCACCTGCACAGGCATCAACTACACGCATACCGGGCTTTACTTGCAAAAAAGGAGCAATCAGTTGCGAGCCTGCATCCTGCACTTCAAACAAACCATCTTTAAATGCTTGTCGAGTAAAAATATTTTGGCGTTGCTCCAACAGCAATCCATCCGGAAATTCCACGGGTGCTTCGGTGATAATTTCTTCCTCTTCCAGTTGTTGTTGCAATTCATGACGCGAAATCTTCAACGTGTTGGTGCGCAAAACAACGGCTGCTTCTTCATTCAAAGCTTCCAGTTCACTCGTCCAATTAGCACCCATCTCACGCTCCCCCAGTTCGTCCATCCAGTCGGGTATTGACTCACGAATTTTACGTTCGCTTTTCACCTCTTCATAGCGGGCCAATACTTTCTTTCGGTCCACTCCCTTCAACTCTTCCCAATCCGGAAATTCGGTTTTGTTCCACAGGCACCATACTGCTAAAAGCTTCCAATACTCGTTTTCTTCTGCGTTAGCTAACTCACGAAATAGGCGATACCAGCGTACAATGTCATAAATCGTCTCTGCAATAAAGCGCCTGTCGCGGGCACCCCAGCGTGGATTGCTCTTCAGAATCTTCTCAATTACTTTGTCGGCATACTTCTTTTCTTCAAATATCTCTTGCAATCCTGCAATCACCGCTTCGCACAAGTTTCTGTAGAGTTTCACCTTTGGCTTTTTTTGTGGAAATTTAACCACGTTTTACTACAATACCGCACTCACCATGAAGTACCTCCCATTCATTTTATGCCTCCATCTTATTTCCACTGCAGCTAGTGGACAAGGATGGCTGGAAAACACGCTTAAAAAAGCCGTGAAGGAGACCGTTAGTGAATCTTCTGAATCTAAAATGGCTCGGCTCGATTCATTGGATTTTCAATTTGCTATGTCTATCAATGAAGGTTCGAATCTTTTTGAAGTAGAACAAAAAGGTGAAACGATGACCAAAGTAAGTTCGAAGGGAGTTAAAGCACTGTTTGATGAAGATGACACTAAGAAACCAACAGATTTAGCGCGCGACACATTGGGCTCTGCGATTACATTTTATGAATTGCGCCAGTATGAGTTGGCTGAAACCGGATTTAAGAATGCCAAAAGTTACATGGAAGAAAACAGCCTCACAGAAGGCTTAACTTACTTGCGTTGTCTCTCAAGTTTAGGTGTGATGTATATGGTACAAGGTCGCAATGAAGAGGCTCAGAAATTCATTTCACAATCGCTCGCCAAAAGCGATTCGGTTCTTGGTAAGAAAAGTGCAGGCTACGCGTCTAACCTAAACAGTTTGGCTAAACTCAATCAATTGCTGGGAAAATACAACGAGGCCGAACAACAATTTGATGAAGCCTTGCCCGTCGTTCAAAAAGTTTTTGGTGAGAAGAGTATGCAGTATGCCATTGTGCTCAACAACAAAGCCATGCTCTACCAGGCCATGGGCCGCAATGCCGATGGATTGACTTTGATGAAGAAAGCTGTCGCCAGTGCCGAGAGCGCACCTAAAAAAGTAGCTAACAATTCATTTGACAGCCGCAAGTTTCAGTTGAATCAGGCATTGATGTATCAACTCAATGGAAACTTACCCGAAGCAGAAGCTGCATTCACCAGCATCAAAAAAGTATTCGAATCCAAAGGGCAGGTGAATAACCCGGAGTATGCCAGCTTACTCGATCAATTAGGCGTGCTCTACATTCAAATGAACAAGCCCGAGCAAGTGGAGCCGCTGTTAAAAAAATCGCTCGATGTGTACAAGCGTAAATTTGGCGAAGAGAATATTTCCTATGCCAAGGTGCAAAACGATTTAGGAAATTTTTATCGCATGCAGGCACGCTTTCCCGATGCAGAAGCTGCTTTGAAGAGAGCCGTTGATATCCGAAAAAATGTATTGGGCGAGTCACATCCCGATTATGTCAAGTCCATCGAAAACCTAGGTATTTTGTATTGGAAGAAGGGAGATGTAGCCGCCGCCTATCCACTCCTGAAGGAGGCTGCCGATAAATCATTGGATTTCATCAGCCACTACTTTCCGCCTATGAGCGAAGCGGAAAAAACAAAATACTGGGATGTGCTTCATCCGCGCTTCCAACGCTTTTATAACTTCGCTATTGAAGCAAGCGCATCCAATCCGGAATTGCTCAAAGTCATTTTTGATTATCAGATTGCCACCAAGGCATTGCTACTCAGCTCCACCAACAAAATCAAAAAATCTATTTTAGAAAGTGGCGATCAGGCATTGATTGCCGAATACACGTCATGGCTTACGCAAAAGGAAAATCTGTCGAGGTACTACTCTATGTCCAAAGAAGATTTGCAGCGGATGAAAATTGATATCGCCGAGCTAGAGAAGGCTGCAAACGCCACCGAGCGATCGCTATCCAAAAAATCGTCGGCATTCTCGCAGGCATTTGCTGCTGAGCGAATCACGCTTCCACAGGTAAAAGCGCAGTTAAACGATCTGGAGGCGTTGGTAGAAGTAATTCGGGTTCGTGCTTTTGATAAAGATTTTACCGCTGATTCCCGCTACGTTGTGTTGGTCGTTTCAAAAACAGCACCCCAGCCTAAAATGGTTGTGTTGGATAACGGAGCACAATTAGAAACACGCTATGCCAAGTATTACAAAAACTCCATTCAGCAAAAAACACCTGATGAGTTTTCATTCGATCAGTACTGGGCTAAAATCGAACCACTGCTGACGGGCAAAAAAACAATCTACTTATCACCCGATGGAGTATACAACCAGATCAACATCAATACACTGAAAAAGAAAGAAGGCGATTTCGTTCTCAATCGTTTCGAAGTTGTAATCATCGGCAATTCCAAGGATTTAATTTCAATCAAGCAACGCAAACCCACAGTCGCCAAAAAGAATGCGTTCATTCTTGGCTTTCCCGATTATGCCGGTGCTGCCGTACCTCTTCCCGGCACCAAAGTAGAGATCGATGCAATCAATAAAATTTTAACCGTGGCCGGTTTTAAAACTTCGCTAAAGCAAGGAGCTGAAGCTTCGGAAACTAATTTCAAAGCGGTAAAAGGTTCACAGTTGATGCACATTGCAACACACGGATATTTTCTTGCCGACTCCGATTTGCAAGGAGGCGATGCCTTGGGTGTCAATGGCGAGAGTGCGAAGAATAATCCATTGCTTCGCTCAGGTTTGATTTTAGCTGGAGCTAAATCCAAAGAGAATAACGATGTCAATCTCACAGCAAATGACAATGGGATTCTCACCGCCTATGAAGCAATGAATCTGGATTTAGTTGGCACGGATTTGATTGTGATGAGTGCCTGCGAAACAGGCCTTGGCGATGTGAAATCCGGAGAAGGCGTTTATGGCTTGCAGCGCGCCTTTTTGGTTGCCGGTGCCAATGCGATGATCATGAGCTTGTGGAAAGTAGACGATGCAGCCACTCAACAACTCATGACTAACTTCTACACCAACTGGACAAAGTCAGGCAATAAGCTAAAAGCATTCAAGCAAGCGCAGCAGCAACTTATGCTCAAATACAAAGAGCCCTACTATTGGGGAGCTTTTGTGATGATGGGGATGTGATTTTTTGGGGCAGTTCCTGAAAACTCTTTTTTGAACTCTGTTGCTATTTCTCGAGTGATAGTTATTTCGTCAAATAGCTTCTGCAGCAAATTCAGTTGATCAATTTTATTAAGTAAGATGAGACAACTGGTGTCAGATATGATAACCTTTCGCATGTTCTATGTCTCTGTCCAAATCAGACGCTGGATGGTTGAGAACCGATACTCCAAAACCCCCGAAGGTCTCTAAAAACGTACCTTTGGATAACCCAGCCAATTCGGCTGCTTGACCCACAGAAAGCTTTCCTTTAGAATAAAGTTGTGAAGCGATAGCCATCAAAGCCTCTTTATCATCCAATTCAAAAGTTTCAGGAATAGTTACCATTAGAGTTTTCATGTATGATAGTTTCTGCTTAAAGTAAACTTACAATCAAATTTGGATACTTCCTGCTTTCATTTTTTACCTGCTCCAGGACTCTATTCAGGGTTTACGAATAAACCCGCAGAGAATTGTTCGTCAACTGAGTGTTGTATTTTCTTAACGAGGTAGTAGCAGGGCCTTTGGTAACATTACCATTAATGTCGAAAGTAGCGCCATGGTTGGGGCACACAAATTTGTTGGATACAAAATTTACAGCTGTTCCTTCATGCGTGCATGAGCGGAAAACTGCAGTAAATGTTCCTGCCGATATCCGCACGATCAGAATACCCTGACTGGTCAGCGATCCGCCGTCTACAGTCAAAGCCGAATTGGCCGATTGAGACAAATCAAGAGTAAAATCTACATTGCTGGGAGCGGGGTCTTGCGATTTGCTACCGCACGAGATAAGGCTGCCGCAAGCACAGGCTACCGCGCCTGCGCCAGCTACTTTCATAAATTCTAACCGGTTCATACAATTCTGTTTTGACGTTAACAACAACAACGTCAACGATTTGTTCTTATTACCTAGTCTAAACCAATCATCATAAATGGTCCCCAGTAATAAGGCTCCGGATATTCTGTACGCAGCTCCTTCTTCGCGTCTATAAAGCTCTGGCGCATATTGTTTGTAGTAAGCCATTTTCGGTAGAAGTTGAGAATCAGCTTTTGTGTGGCCTCATCATCTACTTTAAACATACTCATAATCAATACCTTTGCCCCAGCTACCAAAAAGGCTCTTTGCAAGCCATACACCCCTTCACCATTGGCAATTTCACCGAGGCCGGTTTCGCAGGCACTCAGCACTACCAGGTCGGTTTTATCCAGGTTCAGACTCATGGCCTCATAAGCTGTCAAAATGCCATTCTCAATGTTGTAGTTGTAGTTGGTCTTGTCTAAAATATCTCCGGCTCCTTTCAGCAAAAGTCCTGTTTTCATCAGTGGATTTTCGGTTTGTTGGGCTTCGCTACTGGTCAGTTCACTTCCTTCTTTTTTATCCGATGCAGGTTGGGTAAAACCATGAGTTGCAATGTGGAAGATTTTCGGACTCTCCAATAACTTGGCCTGATCTTCGGTTGCCTCACCTTCAACATATTCGCTCGTTTTCCAGCCTTTTTGTTTCAACAATTCTTCCAGCTCACTCACCTCTTTTTCTGTACCCGGAAGTGAGGCAATTCGGTTAGAGCTAGAGGCGGTCAGATAAAACGTAGGATTGCCAAACATAGTCGCGGTGTTACTGGGCACACCCCCGGACGACTTTACTTTTCGCAGATACAAATCTTTGGTGTTGCTCACCAATACAATGTTCGAGTTGTCGATTACGTATTTGCCATCCGGTGTGGGTATGGCCTCTAGGTTCAATTGGTTGTAAACACCGTCTGGTGAAAGGTAAATCACTGTGCTTAACCCCAACTCTTTCTGAATAGGTTCCCAAAATACTTTATACGAAAACCGATCTTCGGTTTTGCTGATGATGCTGTTTCGGAAGTATTTGAAATAACGTGTCTCCATACGGTAGCCCTCCGGCAGTTGAATGGCCTTTGGGCGTGCGTTGTCGTTTTTTACATACAGGGCCACATACATAATCGAATCGGTAAATGTGTGGTTGAAATAGCGATAGCGCACCATCTCAATGGCTACTTCATTTTTGCCAATGGACTTCTGCACGTTTTCGTAGGTGATCTTTTTGTTTTCAAAACTCTGGCCGAACAGTTCTGATTTTTCACTCAGGGTGCGCTCCAGTTTTTCTACTTCTTGTGTGAGCACCGCCGGGTCAATTCCATTTTGAGTCAACTGGTCGGTACTCATCGAAAGTGCGTTGGTTAAAAACTCTTTCTTCTGCACCCAATTGTTATACGTTTGTTTCAGCGCTTCGTCTCGGCTATTCAAAATGCGCTCGCGAATCTTAATGGAAGAACTCAGCAGCAGGGCTTTGGTCAGTAGTTGGTAATTGTACACTTTTCCGGTGAGGTCTTTAAAGTCATCCAGTTGCGAAAATGCCAGCGTGTTGTAGAATTCAAAATCGCCTTTAATGGTGTTCCAATATTTGGCTTTCTCACGTTCGCTCAACGCCGGGAAGAATTGTTTAATAAAAATTTCATAGTTGGCCAGTGCCTCTTCAATGTTTCGTTTCGAGCGCTTAAAGTCTTTCTCCATGAAGTAGACCTTCGCTTGCTTTGAAAGAATTTTTACATATTCCGGGTGGTTTCGGTTGAAATATTTCTCGTAAATGGCTTTCGCCTGAATGTAGTATTCTTCGGCTTTCTTGTAGTTTTTAATTTGGTAAAACACATCACCGGTCAGTGTAAAGATAGCCGCCGCGTTGATGTTGTTTTTAGAGCCCGTTTTCGAACGCCAGATTCCTTCGGCTTGTGTGAGTGTCGAAAAAGCAGCGTTGTATTTTTTGGCTGCAATGTTGATCACCGCCACATTCTTTAAGATATCTGCATATTGGGGATTATCTCTGCCCAGTCGGCTTCCCATAATTTCCTGCGCATCGGCCATGAGCTTTTCCACCTTCTCAAAAGGCTCGCCTTTGTAAAATTTAATGAGCGAGAGTTGTGCAAGTGATTTGGCTACCTCAATGTGATTGTGCCCAAATTGTTTCTCCTGACTAGCCATGGCCTTGGTAATATTTTCATCGGCACGATCGTAGTCACCAATGGCATATTCAATATCTCCTAATAATTTTTCGGTGCTGGCGGTCTTGGAAGATTTAGGTCCATAAACGGCTACTGCGATTTGATTGGCGCGTTGTGCAATTTTATCGGCTTCAGTATAATCTCCTTCAGCCAATGCCAGGCGCCCAAAATTCACCAAAGGCTCCACCAGACGTAATGAATTCTTGCCATATAGTTTCTCGTATTCGGCAATCAATTGATTGAGCAACTCTTCGGTTTCAGCATAGCGGCCCAACTGAATGTAGAGACTGGATAATTGTTGGGCCGTGCTCAATTCATCAATGCCGATAATCGGTGCATCGGCCCTCGAAATAATTTTTTCAGATCGGCCTAGTTTGTCTTCCGCCTCATCAAACAATCCTTTGATCCCTAACAGCGTGGCTTGAGTATCAAGGGTGTTGATGATGTACACTTTTTTATCGTCATCCTTTCTGAATTTTTCTAAAATCACCGATGCCTTAGTCAAATTTTCTTCTGCTTTTTCATATTGCCCCAGTTTAATTTGTAGACGTGCAATTTGGGTCAGTTCATCGCCATACAAAAAATCTTCATCGTCGTATTTGGCACGTGCTACCAATCCAGCCTTATCCAACGCTTCATTTGCTTCGACATAGCGATCAGTCAATTCATACAAGTGTGCCAGGTGATTGAGAATATCCAGATGATCTTTGTGCCATGATCCAATTTCTTTCGAAACTACATTGTCAAAACTTTCCTTGTAGATGGTTGCAGCATCGGTGATTTTGTTAGAGTAATCGAGATAATAGTTGGCTAACTTAATACGGGCGAGGTGTGTTTCCGGCGCAGCCTCTCCATACAAATCTGTTTTTATTTCGATAATGGTTTTCAGGTAATTTTCGGCACCGGCATAATTTTTTTGGTACAGCGCCAATCCGGTCAAAAACTCCAGCACATCGGCAGTTACAATATTGTTTTTAGGAAGCGCCTTCGTATTGGCAATAAGTGCGTTGGCATCTTTTTCCAGATTTTTTGTTTTGTCTTTGCTCAATTTCGAGTCAAACTCAATGGCTTTTAACCGCACTGAAAAAATGCTTCCTTCTTTGTAGTTGCTCTTGATCATCTTCTCATACTCCAACTTGGTGTTGGCAAATTTGGATGTGTTCTCCTGTGCCAATAAACGCTTCAGGTGTTGTTCATAAATCAGCGCGGCGAGATAATGCGAGTTTTTATGTTCACTCAACAGGTTACTGAGAGCTTTGGTATAACCTGTGCCAGTTGGAAAGTCATCATCTAAATTCAACCCTCCGTCTACCAATAAATTGGAATGCAGAAATTGATTTCGTGCAAACGAGAAATTCGATTCCCCTAAATTTTTATCAATCCATCGAGCGGTGCTGGCAAAAGCAGAGTCCGCACTGGTTAGCTTACCTTGATTCCGATATGCATCGCCGATATCTGTAAGGATCCGTGCGTATTCTTCAAACCGCACCTTCAATTCATCGTCTGAAAGTTTGCGGCTTTTCAAATTACCTTTGTCATCAACAAAAGTTTCTTGCTTGATGGCGCGGCCAGCGTAATACTTTTCGTTCTTGCGCAACAACTCAATGGCTCCATTGTAGTAACCTTGGCCTGTCATTGCCTCGGCCATTATAACTTCCCATTGTGCGCGTGTGCCCTCTTTGAAGGTAGCACTCGCCTCCAAGTTCTTTTTGGCATCTGCCAAGTAGTTACGCGCCACCCGATACGATCCGTTTTGGGTATACAATTCTGCTGCATTCAATAACAGCATTCCGTATTTCTGGCTGTTTTCTTTGTCGATTTTTAAGCTGTTGGCAATAGCCGACTGAATGCTTGTTTCAAATTCGTTGAAGCGCCCGGAGGCCAGATGCATTTTAGCGGAAAGCAAATCATACTTTACCAGATAGGGATTGGAGTCGCCCAGTTTCTTAAAATTCTTTTTCTTGAATTTCTCCAGCAGCGAAGTGGCTTTGCCATAGTCGCCCAGCTCATAAGCGGTTTCTACTGCTTTTACTGCTTTATCCAGCTTGCTCTGGGCAATGGCTACCGTGGCCATCAGAAACAAGCATACCATCATTTTAACTGATTTCATACCGAGGGTTTTAGTACTATAAAATTACTCTTTTTTACGATGCCACAGATGTGGTGATTGTGAATGAATCGAAGCGCCAAACGGCCTCACTCTTCCATTAATTTTTGCAAAATGGATCGGGCGGCATCCGTTACCGGTGTGCCCGGCCCAAATATGCCACTCACGCCATGCTGATATAAAAAGTCATAGTCTTTTTGCGGAATCACACCACCTGCCACAACAAGAATATCCGGACGGCCAATTTCTTTCAGCGCATTCACCAATTCGGGCACCAGTGTTTTGTGTCCCGCAGCCAGACTGGAGGCTCCTACAACGTGCACATCATTTTCGGCTGCCTGTTGCGCCACCTCTTGCGGTGTTTGAAAGAGCGGCCCGATGTCCACATCAAAGCCTAAATCGGCAAATGCAGTGGCAATAACTTTGGCACCGCGGTCGTGTCCATCTTGGCCCATTTTTGCAATGAGGATGCGAGGTCTACGCCCGTCTAAATCGGCAAATTCATCGGCCAGCTTACGCACGTCTGCCAGCTCTTTTTTATTGTTCATCTCACTGGAATAAACACCTGAAATAGATTGAATGGTGGCCTTGTAGCGACCAAATGATTTTTCCATCGCCAACGAAATTTCTCCCAGCGTGGCTCGCTCTCGTGCGGCTACAATGGCTAACTCCAGCAAATTTCCCTCTCCGCTGGCTGCCGCTTTCTCGATCTGCGCCAACGCTTCTTGCACGGCGGAAGTGTTTCTGCTTTCTTTTAATTCTTTCAACCGCCCGATTTGTTCCAGTCGAACAGCGGTATTGTCAATATCTAAAATTTCAAAATCAGGTTTTTCATCGGTGTGGTATTTATTCACACCTACAATCACATCTTTGCTTGAATCGATGCGTGCTTGTTTACCGGCAGCAGATTCTTCAATGCGCATTTTGGGCAAGCCGCTTTCAATGGCTTTTGTCATGCCACCCAGCTTCTCCACTTCTTCGATTAGCACCCATGCTTTTTCAACCAATTGCTCGGTCAGATATTCCACATAGTAAGATCCACCCAGTGGATCGACTACTTGTGTGATGCCTGTTTCTTTTTGCAGATACAATTGCGTGTTGCGGGCGATTCGAGCCGAGAAATCCGTGGGCAATGCAATGGCTTCATCTAGCGAATTGGTATGGAGTGATTGTGTGCCACCCAAAGCTGCTGCCATGGCTTCAATGCAGGTGCGGGCTACGTTGTTGTACGGATCTTGTTCGGTTAAACTCCACCCCGATGTTTGACAATGCGTGCGCAGTGCCATCGACTTGGGATTCGTTGGATTGAATTGCTTAACAATCTTAGCCCACAGCAAACGGCCAGCGCGCATTTTGGCCACTTCCATAAAAAAGTTCATGCCGATGCCCCAGAAGAACGAGAGGCGAGGAGCAAAGTCATCAATAGCGATGCCTGCTTTGATGCCGGCTCGAATGTATTCCAATCCATCGGCAAGCGTGTAAGCGAGTTCGATGTGAGCAGGAGCACCCGCCTCGTGCATGTGATAGCCGCTGATGCTGATGCTGTTGAACTTGGGCATGTGCTTGGAGCAATACGAAAAAATATCGGCTACAATGCGCATGGATTGCGCTGGCGGATAGATGTATGTGTTGCGCACCATGAACTCTTTCAGAATATCGTTTTGAATGGTGCCGCTCAATTGGTGTGGCTTCACGCCGTTGGCAGACTCTTCCGCAGCTACAATGTAAAAAGCGAGTATCGGAATAACTGCTCCGTTCATCGTCATCGACACCGACATCTTATCCAACGGTATTTGGTCGAAAAGAATTTTCATGTCCAACACCGAGTCGATGGCCACGCCGGCTTTGCCGACATCTCCGCTCACACGCGGATGATCGGAATCATAACCCCGGTGTGTTGCCAAATCGAATGCAACCGAAAGACCTTTTTGTCCTGCTGCTAAATTTTTTCGGTAGAAGGAATTGGATTCTTTGGCTGTAGAAAAACCTGCGTATTGTCGAATGGTCCATGGCCGAACGGTGTACATCGTGGCGTATGGTCCGCGCAGATACGGTGGCAATCCTGCTTGTGTATACTCAGCAACCGGAGCCTGTGTTGGTGGCTGAAAAGAAGCAGGAACGGATATTTTTTCGGGTGTCATCCACGCAGCACGCGAAATGTCTTTGGTCGATTGGAAGCGTGCAGGAGTGTGCGCTGCCGATTCGCGGAGGGCTTGAAATTTTTTATGTGTGGCTCCGGCAAGCTCGGTAGTGAGCGAATCGATAAAATACGATCCTGCCAGCGGATCGGCTACGTGCGAGAGAAATGATTCTTCGCGCAAAATGGAAGATGTATTTCGGGCCATGCGCACCATCATTGATTGATGGGCATCTTCGGGGTCAATAGTGAGCGCATCACATCCGCCCAGAATGCCTGCCATGCCCGCGTAGGTTTCTTTGATTAGATTGCCATGTGGCTGATACGCGGGGTGTATCCAAGCGGGTGAATATCCGTGAATGAATGGATGAGACGCGTGCAGATCAGTCCATAGTTGGCGCACCACCCGTGCGTGAATGATGGAGAGAAAAAAATCGGTGCCCAACGCACATGAAAAGGCGATCGCTTGCGCCGCTTCTTGCTGCGTGTATCCTTTTTGCTGCAACAGTTCAAGTGCCGATGTTGCTTGCAGAAGTGTATGGGCAATGGTTTCGGCTTGTTCGCTCTTCACTACTGCTATCAACCCACAGCTTTTGAATGATGTCCATTTTTTAAATTGACCGGCAATAGAAAAATGGATGGCATCTTTCCAGAAAAGGCCACCCTGTAAACCGGTCACATCGTATTTTTTTTCCGCGTAAGCGCGAAAATTTTCCAGAAACAACGATTGAGTGGAATCTACCCAAAAGAAAACAGAGCAGTAGGGAAGCTCAATGTCTTTCAACAGAACTTCGACTGACAGATTCGCCTCTTGCAGTTCAAAAAGAATTCCATCTGCACCATTTTGCAAATGCTGCAGTGCTTGTTGATTGGCTTCTGTGGCATTACCTGCTAAAACTTTTGGCATGTTTACCCAATGACGGGCTCCGCCAAATTCATATAAAGATGCAGGCAATGATGCAGTATCTTTCTGTCGGTCGGCAGAGGTGTAATAAGGTTTTATGGTAAGACCTTCTTTCGTTTGCACTAAATTTTCCAACGATTGCCCTGCCTCTAATTCTTTGCGGGCAGCTTCATCCCAGTTTCGAACAGATTGTTGCGCAAAAGAAGAAGCCGATAAATGTTCCACGATCTTTTGATTAGTTTGTTCCACGAAATTGAACGAAATGGGCTTTCAAGTTGAGGTTAAGTTTCCATTTTATCAATTCTTTTTTCGATCAATTTCGCTGTAAATCATTACTGAAATTCTTTTCTAAAAGTCAAGCATGATTTTTATTTATTCACCCTTTTGAATTTCAATTTTTTTTACACCTTTGTTTCCCGCTTTAAAAAAAAAGCGAAAAAAACGTAAACTCTTGAACTCACTAATGGAAGTAGCTACCACCTCAGTTTGGAATGATTGTTTGGAAATAATCAAGCAAGAGGTAGATGAACAAAGCTTTGCTACATGGTTTAAACCGATTACTCCCTTGCGTACCGAAGGCGATGTGCTCACCATTCAGGTGCCTTCGCAATTCTTTTACGAATGGCTCGAAGAACATTATGTGCCTGTTTTGAAAAAAGCTGTCCATCAAATTCTAGGATCTGGTGGCCGTTTGGAATATTCGGTGATTGTAGATAGTGGAAATCAAACTAGTCCTCCGGTGTTGGTCAACTATCCAAACGGCAGTGGCTTTAAGAAAAGTAATGCCCAGGCTGTGAACGGGCACGAAGAGTATTCTCCGTTCAGTTTCAAAGCACTCAATCCGCAAACGGTTAACTCCCGACTGAATCCCAATTATTCGTTCGATAATTTTGTAGAAGGCGATTGCAACCGTCTGGCTCGTTCGGCGGGTGTGGCTGTAGCCAAAAAGCCGGGCACTACTTCGTTCAATCCACTGATGTTGTATGGTGGAGTAGGTGTGGGAAAAACGCATTTGGTGCAAGCCATCGGCAATGAGATCAAAAAAAACCTGCCTGAGAAAATCGTATTGTATGTTGACCAAAATGATTTTACCAGCCAGTTTTTAAATGCGCTGCAAAATCACAAGATGCAGGAATTTCAAAATTTTTACTTGCAGGTAGACTTACTGATTTTGGACGATGTGCAATTTTTGGCAGGTCGCGAAAAGACGCAGGAAATTTTCTTCCATATTTTCAATCAATTGCATCAATCGGGTAAGCAGATCATCATGACCAGCGACTGCCCGCCGCGCGATTTGAAAGGGTTTCAAGAGCGTCTGCTATCGCGTTTCAAATGGGGCTTGACGGCCGATTTGCAAGAGCCTGACTTTGAAACCAAACTGGCCATCATCCACAACAAAATGCAATCAGACGGTATTGAGATACCGACCGAGGTTGCCGAATACCTGGCCTTCAGTGTAGACACGAACCTGCGTGACATGGAAGGTGTGTTGAACTCGTTGATGTTTCATGCCACTTTGCTGAAGAAGGAAATTGATCTGGAACTGGCCAAAGAAGTTCTGAAAAATATTGTCAAAGAAATTCAGGCCGACGTAAGCGTAGATTATATTCAGAAAACAGTGGCCGACTTTTTCAAAGTAGAGTTGGAGGCGATGAAGAGCAAAGTGAAAAAGCGAGAAATCGTGATACCCCGTCAAACGGCTATGTACTTCTGCAAGCGTTACACGCAATTGACATTAGCACTCATCGGCGAAAATTTTGGAGGTCGTGATCATAGCACAGTCATTCACGCGTTGGAGTCTGTCGAAGACATGATGAAGACGGATGCGAATTACAAGAACAGCGTAGAAGAACTTACCAAAAAGTTCAAGTCACGCATGTCTGCTTAAGGAACGCTGGCAAGATTAAGTTTTTATTCTTAGGTTAGGGTGAAATATCCCCCCCCCTTGAAAGACGCAGTTACCCGACTTTATCTCTCCATATTTCGGATTTCACATTTCGTTTTGTCTCCCCAAGAGTACAAGAGAGTCACTCTCACTACGCAATTGAGTTTGATTTTTGTAGTTGCATTAATCTGCTTTACCCTACTTGATATATTTAGCAATTATTACGAACCGCTTCCTATAAATCTTCTAGGCATTGCTATTGGGTTGGTGGTGATTTACCTGAATGTCCGTGGGCATTTCATGACAGCCCGCATTACCCTTACAATCGGAGTCAACGCCATCGTCATTTATTTTACTGCCGTGTTGGTGCGGGAGATGGGCGTTTATATTTTTTCCATCTGCATCAATATTGGCGTGTTGGTGGCGTTTGGCTACGAGCGCATCAAATATTCATGGCTCATTATAGCCACCTCCACCCTTGCGTTTATTGGCGCCCTCTTTCATCCGTACCCTCGACTGACTGGCGATTTTGTTACAATGGCCTATATCGAGAAAAATTTATTGACCATTTATCTGATCGCCAGTTGCTCCGCGGTAGTGATTGTTTACTACATGCTGCGGCTTAACCACAAATTTGAATCTACCCTGATGATGCGCGAAAAAGATATTGAGTTTCGCAATCAGGAGTTGTTGAAGGTAAATGCAGAATTAGATAAATTTTTTTATAGTGCCTCACATGATATGCGAGCCCCACTCACCTCCATCAAAGGATTGATTCACCTGATGGAAATGAGTGAGGATGCGAAAGAACTGAAAGAGTACTCGGCCATGCTGAAAGGAAGAGCCGAGAATCTGGATCAGTTTATCCGCAGCATCAGCGAATATGCCAGCAACTCACGTCAGCAAGTCAACTATCAAGTGTTGAATTTAAAAAGTGTGTTGAAAGAGAACCTTGAGAATTTTAAATTTTATCCCGGTGCTAATAAAGTAAAAATAATTTTAGAGGTGCATGGCGATCTCCTTATCCATTCGGATGCGGTGCGGTTGCAAGTGATTTTCGGGAACATCATCTCCAATGCATTTAAATACCATGATTACAGCAAGCATGATCCTTTTCTGAAAATCACGAGTGCGGTACATCATCCTACTTTGCATCTATCTTTTGAAGATAACGGTAGTGGCATACGCGAGGAATATCTCAGTAAAATCTTTTCAATGTTTTACCGTGCCAACACGACATCCGAAGGTGCCGGTCTTGGGTTGTTTATTGTAAGCGAGGCAGTCGATAAATTAAATGGCACGATCGAAGTGAAATCGACTTACGGTGTAGGCACCACTTTTATAGTTACACTTCCGCTTGATCGCTAATGGTTCATTTCAAATCAAACGGGGAGGGATCGATACCCGGAATGACTTGCAATGCATTTTTGTAATACACTTTGCGCAGCACAGAATCAGGTAGTTCTAGTCCATACATTTTCCAATGGGCGTGGCGCTTGCGGTAGTAATCAAAATATTCATCACCAGTTTCCAACACCCGAAAGTAGGTGTAGTACTCTTCCATTTTGTAGGTGTCTTTGCCAAACATAATCCGATCTTGGTATTTGATCATAAAGGCGCGCGCCGCTTTTGGTTGTCGGCCTAGTTCTGCAAGCACAGCACCCAACTCGGTGTACACATTCGGCATCTCATCAAATAATTTTCCGAGACGATCTAAGTCATTGCCAAACCAACCGAGGTGTGCATCAATGAATTTGGTGTTAGGATGTTTCCGAAATACACTGTGCTGTTCGGCCATGATGTTCTCAAACGAAGGCACCTTGGCTGGATCGCGGTAGCGACCGGGTTCTTGTTTCAGTTCGAGCCAACGCTCGTTGTATTTGTCTTTTGGTTTCCAAAATGAATTAGGTTCGCCGGAGTGAATCAACACGGGTATGCCCAACTCGCCACACTTGGCCCAGATCGGATCGAGGCGCGGATCATTTACTGCAATGCGTTTGCCTTCATTATCAACATCGGTAAGACCTAGCCCTTTGTACACTTTCAATCCGTTGGCACCTTGCTTCACCGCATTCTCCATCATCTGTAAAGTTTCATTGGGCCAGCCTTCATCATCCAGATTTTCGAAATTGATGTTCATGAAAATGATAAAACGCTTCGGGTAATTTTCTTTGACATTGTCGAGCGACCATTCTAAAAACTTCCCACGAAAGCCACTCAGGTTCACCATCACCTGCATGTTGAGCGAATCCATCTCCTTGATCAGATTATCCAAATTCTGGATGGGCATGGTCCACTGGTGGTTGTGCACATCTATGAAAGGATACTTGGCTCTTTTCAAAATGTGTTGCGGCACTTTGAGTGTTGAGATGGGTTCGTATTCTTCCACGTCCATCACATTCATACGGTATTGAATTTTACCGATAATGAAATAAGTGAGCCCCAGAAAAATCAGGATAAGGACGGCGAAGCCGAAAATTTGTTTTTTGGATGGTGCCATGGTGAATGAAAAAAATGAGCCTATTTTTTTAGGATAGGCTCAGGTAAATAGTTTTGTGATTAAAGTTATGGCTGTGTAATGGGCACACGCACTTGCGTTTTATCCCACGCAAAATCCATATTCACGCCTGTAGAATCACTTGCAAAGTTGATGACAAATTGTTCTACTTCATTGTCAGTTGTAGTTACAGGCACATCTACTTTTATAACATCCAGTGTGTGATCGGGCTCCATCACGCCCAGGAATACGCCTAGCTCGCTGTTCAATGCAACCTGAAAAGAAGTTGGCCCGGGCACTGCATACATGCGGTAACTTCCGGCCTTCACGGCTTTGCCGGCAAAGTTCACATCTTTGCTGAACGTGATTTCAGTAGCAGCATTTGCACCAAGTCTCCAGTATTTTCCGAACGGTTGCAACGCACCATCTTTTTCCTCACCAAAAATAAGACGACCTTTTTTGTACGGTTGGCTGTAGGTTACTTTAATGTCTAAGCCACGGTCGCTAAACTCAGTTGTTTTCTTCGGGCTTTTTGGAAACAGGTTCGCATAAATGATGAACCCAACAAAGGCAAAGAGAATTACGCCTATGCCTATTAGTATTTTTTTAATCATGGTATGGTTGGTTTAAGTTATTTTTTGTTCTTTTTCAGTTGAAAGGCACGTGTGATGTTGAATCCGAAGTGAATGCCGCCATCAAAAAAATTATCGGCTGTTTCGGTCACAAAAGTTCGTTCAATCATTCCTTGGGTGTTAGATAAAACCAATTGAAATACGTGTCCACCGGTTTCAATATCTAAGCCAATGCCCAACGAGTTGTAGTACGGTGTGTTGGCTATAGGATTAATGCGATAAAAATACTCGGCGTTGATGGCGAGGCTCTTCGTTAGTTTGTAACGTGCGCCAAAGCCCATGGCGGCCTGATCATTCTTAAGTTTGGATTGATCGACCACGTTGGTATGAATGAAGGTAGGCGTTAGCTGCGCCGAAAACTTCGGAGAAAATTTTCGGGCAATCAACAGTTGGCCAATGTAGCTGGCGCGATCCATGTAATCGACATAGGTGCCGGGTGTTTGCTCAAAGTCTTGAATATTGATGCTGCCAAAGGCGGTGACAGTAACAGGCGAACTGCCGGGGCCACTGCTTTGACGGAGTAACTTATATTTCAGATAGGCATCGTAAATTTTATTGAATGAACTTCTGCCGATACCAACTCCCAGTCGGTCGGTGATGCCATATTCTAATCCAATGCGGATGTAGGCCTGATCTAAACCAAATAAGTTATACGAACCTGAGTTGATCGTGCCGAAACGGTGTGAGATAATAAACTCCAATTCTCCGGCACCTTTCATTTCTACCGAGTGGCCATTAATGATGCGCGTGCCTTTGAACGTAGCCAGCGTGTATTCTTTTTCTTTCTTTTCTTCTTGTTGCAGTTCTGCCAATAAATCTTGTCCGAAGGAAGCAAGTGACGATGTGAGCAGGAGAACGATCCAGATAATTCGTGAATTCATATGATGTGTTTAGGTTAGAGTCAATGGGTGACGAGGTGATTTTAAAAAGGGTTGCCTTGCCACACCATTATTTCTTGAGTAATGTAAAGTCTACTTTTACTTCGATCTCTTCGGCAATGTTTTGCCAGAGCATTTGCGGAATTTTTATCTTATAATCTTCCAGTTTCACAATAAATGTGGAGGTAATATTCAGGCTTGTTTCGGTTGTGACCTCCATCGTTCCGGCCATTTCTACATCTTTTGTCACCCCGTGCATGGTCATTTTTCCGATGGCCTTCACATTTTGAGGCCCTTTTTTGGAAGGATCAAATCCTTCGATCTTACCTTGAAAAGTAGACTTCGGGTATTCTTCGCTTTCCAGGTATTTTTCATTGAAATGCTCTTGCATTAGTTTTTTGTCGAACACGAAATCTTTTATGGAAATGGAGAAAGCTATCGAATTGCTGGATAGGTCTACTAATCCGATGGAAGTAGTGTTGGCCGCTTTAATGTCTTCGATGGTGGCATGCGAATAAAAACTCACTACACTTTTTGAGGTAGAATATTTTTGTGCCAACGTGGATGCAGGAACCATCCAAACGATGATGATTGTGCTCAACCAAAATTTCTTCATAGGGAAAGGTTTTGTTAAATGTACAAATTAATTGATTGAAAGAGATGCCCTCAGAAGGGGTGTAAACAAAAAAGCCGTCTGAGTGGTTGACACCAGACGGCTGAAATGAAAATTCCGTTGCCTTACTTTAAAAAGAAAGTGATGGGTACCTCTTGCCGCGAGCTATTGAATCCATAAAGATAAACGCGTCCTTTAAACTTATTGAAGAACTCTACCACATCTTGCGGGTCACTCACGCGTTGACGATTGATGGATACGATGGTATAATTTTCTGGAAGCCCTAGGCGTTTGAAAACGCCATCACGAATCTTGTTAATTTTCACGCCGTAGTCCACTGCTTCCAGGTTGACACCCAATGTAGCATCGCTGAAGATTTTGCGTTTCACCAAATTGGTATCACCATTTTTGTTGAAGAGTGTAATGTTGGTGTTGATGGTTTTTCCGTCGCGCACGTACGAAACGCTGATCTTGTCTCCCGGATAGTGGTAGCTGATTTCTTCATCAAAGGCACTCTTGCTGTTGATCTCTACACTATTTAATTTGGTAATAATATCACCTTCTTGCAGTCCGGCCGCCGAGGCTGCTCCACCTCGGGCGATGTCGCCCAGCAACACGCCTCTGAATTCTTTTACGTTGACATCAAGGTCAAATTTTTTCGCATTCTCATAGTCGTATTCCAAGATGTTGCCTCCGAAGAAAGCCTTTTGAGGTAAGCCGTATTTGATCAAATCTTCCACTACTTTTTTGGCGATGTCTACCGGCACAGCAAACGCATAGCCGGTGTATGAACCGGTGCGTGAAAGAATGGCGGTGTTGATGCCGACTAAATCTCCGTTTTTGTTGACAAGTGCTCCACCGCTGTTACCCGGATTGATAGCGGCATCGGTTTGAATGAATGATTCGATGGGGAATTTGTCTTCTACGATATTGATTCTACGCCCTTTGGCGCTCACAATCCCTACAGTAACGGTGGATGAAAGCGAAAAAGGATTACCTACAGCTACGACCCACTCGCCTACGGACAGGGTTTTGGAACTGCCCAGTGTGATGGCGGGCAGGTTTGTTTCTTTAATTTTTAAAACGGCCAGATCGGTGGAGGGATCGGTGCCGATCAACTCGGCATCGTATGATTTTTTGTTGTAGAGTACTTGAATTTTTTCGGCTGCTTCTACCACGTGGTTGTTGGTAACGATGTAGCCGTCTTGTGTGAAGATAACTCCGGAGCCGGAGCTCACCTGTGTTTGTGATCCGCCACCTCCAAAGAGCAAGTCCCAATACGAATAGCTGGCACCGCTTTGTGAGATGGAGTTGATGTAAACTACGCTAGGCGTTGCCTTGGCAGCAGCCTGACTGAAGTCTACGTTTTCTCCGCCAGCAGTTGTTGTGGGTTCCACTACATTCGGGCGGTAGATTTCTTTGGGCTCGTAATCGGCCACGTTGAGTTGCTGGTTATTTTTTTCGCGGGCTGCCTTTTCGGTTTGGTAAGCAAAAAAGGAATAGGCTCCGGCAATTCCGGCTATAAAGGCTACGATGATGGTTTTTAATGTATTCATATTTCTAGCGAGTTAGCAACATAACGCAACAGGGCTGCGCATAGTTGATTATAGATGGTGCTTCTTATGCAAAAGTTGAACCAAAACGGGTTTGATATGCAATTTTGGCAGATTGGGGACGGGCGAAAGCGTTTTTTATAACCGCGGAGATGCAGAGTGACTCTGAGTTTTAAACAGAATTTTTTCGGTAGTCACACCTAAAAGCGATTTACTCTACCTGAACTACTTCGCTGATTTGAAGAATGGGTTGTATGTTGGTGTAGTTGGGAACATCGGCTCGCAGCTTTTCGGAATTTGGACCCATGGCATTTTGAAAGTCGGTCATGTTATCAAAATAAAAATAGCCAATTGCCAAGTAGGGAAGAGGTTCGCCGGGTCTGCCGCTCGCGAGGCCTTTGTCGATAGTTAGAGCTTTTAGTTTATCGCCAAACAGACTTGCTGCCAATGGCATGTGTTTGGTGGAATAATAATTCATGTCAAATGTTTTGCCTTCTCCGTTGGGGTAAAAGATGGCTACTTTGATCATGCCTTTTTTTATTTTGGATTGCGCATACGTTTTGTTCGTCAGACACCCAGCTAATAGGATGAATGCAAGGAACAGGAAGCTGAGTTTCGTTTTCATTGATATGTGGTTTAATGTATGAAGTTATAAAATTATTGTTTATGGTGGTGTTTCCTTTGTTCTGTGGAATAAATGTTATGCCACAAAGAACACCAAGAAGCACAAAGTTTCACGTGGGATTTTGCAAAGGCTGCTATGATCTGGCGCAAGCGGGCAAGGGATTGTAGTGGAAAGCCACGCGCCTCGCGTGGCTTGCAACGGAAAGCCTGGTGGCCTTGCGCTTCGCTTGGCCATGCCCCCAAATAACACAACTTTACAACCAAACTTGATTTCTTACCTTTGCACACTATGGGAATACGTTCTGTTTTAGCCAAGCCTTTTGCCGCCTACATTGCCGGCCAAACCAAAGAGTGGTCGGGTAAGCCGGGGCTTTATCAACGCAGGGTTTTTGAAGCGCTCTTGCAAGGTGGTCGCGCCACGCTGTTTGGCAAAGATCATGGCTTTGCGGACATCCGCAGTTATGACGACTTTAAAAAGCAGGTGCCCATTCGCGACTATGAAGAGTTGAAGCCGTACGTGGAAAAGGTGCTGCATGGGGAGTCGGACATTTTGTGGAAGGGCAAGCCTGCGTACTTCGCGAAAACATCGGGCACGACATCAGGCACCAAATATATTCCCATCACGAAAGAGTCGGTGCCCAACCACATTAACAGTGCGCGCAATGCTCTGCTGAGCTACGTACACGAAACAGGCAATGGTGCTTTCTTGGATGGCGGTTTGATTTTTTTATCGGGCAGTCCGGAGTTGGACGAGAAGGCGGGCATTAAAACGGGCAGGCTCTCGGGTATTGTGAATCACCATGTGCCGCAGTATTTGCGCTCGAATCAAAAGCCGAGTTACGCAACCAACTGCATTGAAGATTGGGAAGAGAAACTCGATAAGATTATTGAAGAAACGATTTTAGCGGACATGTCGCTGATATCGGGCATACCTCCGTGGGCGCAGATGTATTTTGATCGCATCATAGCGCGAACAGGCAAGAAGGCAAAGGATGTGTTTCCGAATTTTTCATTGTTTGTGTACGGAGGTGTGAACTTTGAACCGTATCGTGCGAAGTTGTTTGAAACAATTGGCAAGCGGGTGGACTCGATTGAGACGTATCCGGCTTCGGAGGGATTTATTGCATACCAGGATTCGCAGCGTGCCGAGGGGTTGTTGATGTTGCTGAACAGTGGTATCTTCTTTGAGTTTATTCCGGCCGATGAATATTTTAATGAGAAGCCCACGCGGCTGTCGATAGAGGAGGTGGAACTTGGAAAAAATTATGCGGTGATTATTAACAACAACGCGGGTTTGTGGGGCTACTCGATTGGAGATACGATTAAGTTTGTTTCGAAAGATCCGTATCGGATTGTAGTGAGTGGGCGCATCAAACATTTTATCTCTGCCTTTGGCGAGCACGTGATTGGCGAAGAAGTGGAGAAGGCGATGAAGTTTACCATGGAGAAGATGAAAGAGGTGGAGTTGGTGGAGTTTACAGTGGCACCGAATGTGGCACCGAAGGAAGGGATGCCACACCACGAGTGGTTGATTGAGTTTGCGAATGCGCCTGCGGACATGGAGGCGTTTCGTTTGGAACTGGATACGCAGTTGCGTAGGTTGAATGTATATTACGATGATTTGATTACGGGAAATATTCTTTCTACGCTGAAGATTACAGCCTTGCAGAAGAATGGGTTTATTGACTACATGAAATCGCAGGGCAAGCTAGGTGGACAAAACAAAGTGCCGCGGCTTTCGAATGATCGGAAGATTGCAGGAGAATTGGTTAAATTTGCTCTATGATTACGCACCAGCAACAAGAGATTATTTTGGATTTGTTGAAGCCCCTGCAGCCGGTGAAAGTGGGAGTTTTTGGTTCGTATGCGCGTGGTGAAAACAAAGAAGAAAGCGACTTGGATATTTTAGTGCATTTGAGTTATCCCAATACGATTAGTTTATTGAAGCTGGCTGGTGTGGAGCAAAATCTACAGGATGCACTGGGTATACCCATTGATTTGGTGACGGATAAATCAATCTCTCCCTACATGCTCCCTTACATACAAAAGGATTTGCGTTATATTTTTGAATGAAAAGTCATTTCAACTGGTTGGAGAAATTAAAAGACTACTTGACAGAACAATAACGTGGCAAGCCTCACTCTCCTCATGCCCGTTTACAATGCAGCGCCTTTTTTGCGCGAAGCAATTGACAGCTTGTTGCAACAGACATTTACCGATTTTGAGTTGTGGTTGATTGATGATGGATCTACTGATTCATCACGTGCCATCATGCAATCATACACCGATGCGCGTATTCGTTTTTTTTGGTTTGATTACAATCGCGGAAGGGTAGCGGTAGTGAACGAAGTGGTGGCGCAAGTAACGACTCCCTTTTTTTCGATTACTGATGCCGATGATGCATCGCACCCGCAGCGCCTGCAAAAGCAAATGGACGTGCTGTTAAGTGATGAATCGGTCATGTTGTGCGGCACTTCATACATTGCAATGAATACCGATGGAAAATTTTTTCGAAACGTGCAGTTGCCACAACGCCATGAGCTGATTTATGAAAAAATGTCGCAACATGCGCAGGTGCATGGACCGACCACGATCATGCGAAGCGAGTTACTCAATGTATTCACACCGCTGTACCGCGATTATTTTAAAGATCATATTGCCGATGCAGATTTGGCTTCGCGTGTGGTGGATCGCTACCGCACGGCAAATGTGGCCGAGCCGTTATATGCCTATCGCATTGTGAGCACTTCTAATTCGCGAAAGAATGTTTCGATTCGTTTTCTGCACTTGTATAAGGTTATTTCTTTTTTGAGCGACCAGCGCAGGCACGCTGGAAGTGATAGTCTGGAACAGAATCGTGTGGAGGAGGTAGATGCGTATCTGAATAAAATAGCTAAGCCGTATTTTCGAGATGCATCGGTACACCATCGCCATGCCGCCTTTTATCATTTGTATTGGCATGCGCTGGCCAAAGCGTGGCGCAGTGGCTGGCATGCGTGGCGACTAAAGCCATATCATCCTAAAAACAATTTTTTATTGTTTTACCTTGTAACAAAATCGGTGGTTTATCTCTTTAATGATAGATGGGTCAATCCGCATTACACAACGTATTTCAAAAACACAACGCATTGATGCAACAATACTTTCAATCCTCTACACGCTCTGCACCGATACTGCTTATTTGTGTTTCTATTCCTAAATTCTTTGTGCCTTTGTGCCTTCGTGGTTAATAATTATATGAGTAAAGAAAAAAAGTCGATTGCAATTTTAGGTTCTACGGGTTCAATTGGCACACAAGCGCTGGAAGTGATAGCCGCCCACACCGATCAGTTTGAAGTAGAAGTGCTCACGGCACAATCCAATGCCGAGTTGCTGATCGAGCAAGCGAAAACATTCCAACCCAATGCGGTTGTGATTGGTAATGAAGATTTGTATCCAATGGTGAAGGAAGCATTGGTGCCTTTGAACATCAAAGTATTTGCAGGCGAAAAAGCATTGTCGTCCATTGTTCAGATGGACAGCATTGATCTGGTGCTGACGGCTTTGGTTGGCTATGCCGGATTGAACCCTACGCTGAAAGCCATTGAGGCCGGTAAAAATATTGCCCTTGCCAACAAAGAAACATTGGTGGTGGCAGGCGAGTTGGTCACCCAATTAGCCCGCTCGAAGGGTGTGAATATTTACCCGGTAGATTCCGAGCACTCGGCTATCTTTCAATGTCTGGTAGGCGAATTCGACAATCCTATTGAAAAAATCATTTTAACGGCATCGGGTGGGCCCTTTCGGGGAAAGAAACGCGATGAACTAGTGCAGGTAACGAAGGCGCAGGCACTCAAGCACCCCAACTGGACGATGGGTGCGAAGGTAACAATCGACTCGGCCAGCCTGATGAACAAGGGATTGGAAGTAATTGAAGCCAAGTGGTTATTTGGCTTGAAGCCATCGCAAATCGAAGTGATTGTTCACCCGCAGAGCATTGTACACTCGCTGGTGCAGTTTCAGGATAGCTCGATCAAGGCGCAATTGGGTTTACCTGACATGCGGTTGCCCATTCAGTTTGCCCTCGGCTACCCGCAGCGGCTCTCGGCAACCTTTCCGCGATTTAACTTTGCAGCCTACCCATCATTAACTTTTGAGCCACCCGATACAGAAACTTTTCGTAACCTTGCACTCGCTTTTAGCGCGATGGAGCGGGGTGGCAACATGCCTTGTGTGTTGAATGCCGCCAACGAAATAGCGGTAGCGGAATTTTTAAAAGATAAAGTTGGTTTCTTGCAGATGTCGGATGTGGTAGAACATTGTTTAAATACCATTCCCTTTAAGGCTAAGCCAACATTAGAAGATTACATAGCAACAGACAAAGAAACTCGAATTAGAGCAAAAGAACGAATCGGATAAATTAAGAAGTCAACAAATTAACGAATCAACAAATTAACTTATGGAGGGAATTATCATGACGGCTCAGCTCTTACTGAGTCTTTCAATATTAATCGTAGTGCATGAAGGCGGGCACTTTTTTGCAGCACGGTTATTCAAAATTAAAGTAGAGAAGTTCTATCTCTTCTTTGATTTTTTATTCCCCATGGCGAACCTGCTCAATTTTTCATTGGTAAAATTTAAGAAAGGTGATACTGAGTACGGTATCGGATGGTTTCCACTGGGAGGCTATGTTAAAATCGCCGGCATGGTAGATGAGAGCATGGACAAGGAGCAACTGAAAGCGCCTGCAGAACCATGGGAATTTCGGTCGAAGCCCGCATGGCAGCGATTGATTGTGATGATGGGCGGTATTATCGTTAATGTAATATTGGGTATTTTGATTTTTATTGGCATCGTTTATTTCATGGGCGATACCACGTTACCAAAAGAGTATGTGTTCAATAACGGAGGTATTCAGGCTATGGAGTTGGCAGAGAAGTTAGGCCTGAAAACTGGCGATAAGATTGTGAAGATCAATGGTCAAGACTATCAGAACTTTGATGATCTCTACAAACCTGATTTCATGTTATCGGAGGATGCGCACTATACAGTTCTGCGCGATGGTCAGGAAGTAAACATCCCTATTCCTAAAAACTTCGTCGAGAATTTTAATTCAAAAGATGCCGCTTCCACCTTTATGTCTTTTCGGATTGCTCCGATTGTGAATGATGTTTCAGGGGTTATTGACTTATTGTATAATGAGAAAGGTGAAATCGTAGAGACGAAGGAGCAAATAGAATCGGTAGCCAGTAAGGCAGGTTTGAAGAAAGGAGATCAATTTATTGAATTGCAAGGCAAGCCGATTCAATACTACGATGAGGTTATGACCACGTTGCGCAGCAAACCACATGACAGCATTTCGTTTAAAGTGAAAAGAGGCAACGACACCATTGCTTATAAAGGAGGTTTTAAAAATCAGGTGCAAATAGGATTCCGTCCGGTTCCACCACGTAAGGAAGATTTTAAAACCATCCAGTACAGTTTGGGTGAATCGGTGCCACTGGGGGTATCACGTGCCTTTGGTGTTATCGGGTTACAGTTGAAGGCCTTCAAGCGAATATTCCAGGGAGAAATTTCATTTAAGAAATCGCTTTCCGGTCCTATTGGCATGGCTCAAATGTATGGCGGCGTGTGGGATTGGGAGCGCTTCTGGCGTATGACAGGCTTGCTTTCGATGGTATTGGCCTTTATGAATTTCTTACCCATCCCTGCTTTGGATGGAGGTTATGTCGTGTTCTTGTTATATGAGATGATCAGTGGTCGTGAACCTTCTGAAAAATTCATGGAGAATGCTACCAAAGTGGGTATGGCCATTCTTTTGGTGCTGATGATCTTTGTATTCTATAATGACTTTGTGCGCCTCTTTTCAAAGCTTTAAAGGCGTCCATAATCGCATGAATAGCCCTTTTCGAAGCACTTCGGAAAGGGCTTTTTCATTTCTTTTTGAATTTTTTGCTCCTGTAAATCAGGTAATTACAGGTTTTTAATAAACAATGATCTAAAACTGAACACCGTTTATTAAATTTGCCCGTATAAGTCACAAAAACTATGGGCGTAAAAGAAAGAAAAGAGCGTGATAAGCTAGAGATGCGGGAAAAAATCCTGCAATCGGCGCACAAACTTTTTTTAGAAAAGGGTTTCGATCAGATCAGCTTGCGAAGTATTGCTGAGTCAATCGAGTATAGCCCCGCAACCATCTACCTTTATTTCAAAGACAAGAATGAAATCTTCCATGCCCTGCATCAGCAAGGCTTTGGTATGTTGAACCAGGCGTTCCAACCGCTCACGCTAATAGCAAATCCATTTGAGCGATTGAAAGAAATGGGCAAGGCGTATATCCAGTTTGCCACTACCAATCCCGAAGTGTATGAATTGCTATTCATCCGCACCGAGCCCATGGAGCATTTGGCCACTTGTTTGGATGACCATTGGACAGAAGGTGATCGTGCATTTGATGTGCTTTTGCAAACTGTAAAGGGCTGTCAACAGGATGGATATTTTGTGGGCCTCGATACCCAACACATGTCAATGATGATCTGGAGTTTCATTCATGGTTTGTGTGCCTTGGGAATCAGTAAACATATCTCGCATGTAAAAGAAGCCCGCGACAACCAGATGGTGATCGATGAAATTATGACTAACACGTACCAAACTTTCCAATTGATGTTGGAAAGACTGAAGAGCTAAAAAAATTTGAGACACAACTAAACACTGTTAAGTGAATTAACGATGAATACAAAAAGCTACATTTTCACATTCGTGCTGTGGATGGTCAGTCTGCAGCTATCGGCTCAATCCTCCATTTTAGATCAATACATTCAGGAAGGATTGAAAAGCAACTTGCAACTGCAACAAGAGCAGCTGAATTACGAGAAGAGCGAGCGAAGTTTGCAGTTGGCCCGAGCGCTGTTTATGCCGCAGGTCTCTGCCAATGCGTCTTACCAGTTAGCAGGCGGAGGTCGTAAAATTTCTTTTCCGGTGGGCGATCTTTTGAATGGTGTGTACAGCACGTTGAATCAATTAACGGGAACTACCAACTTTCCACAAATTCAAAATGTGAATGAGCAATTTCTCGCCAATAATTTTCACGATACTAAGTTACGTGTCATACAGCCGCTCTTCAATCCTGATATTTATTTCGCATACAAAGCACAGAAAGAATTAACTACGGTGCAGCAGGCACAAAAGAAAGCGTACGAAAATGAATTGAAGTACAACATAGCTTCTGCCTACTTTCAATATCTGCAAACAGAAGAGGGCCTTCTCATATTACAAAAGACCAAAACGCTGCTTACCGAATTATTAAAAATCAATCAAAGCCTGGTGGCAAATGCCAAGGCCACTAAAGATGTAGTGCTGAATGCGGAGTATGAACTAAGCAAAATAGAACAGCAGCTTGCCGAAAATGAAAAGAACAATCAGGTGGCTCGTTCGTATTTTAATTTTTTGCTGAACCGCGATTTGAACCATGCAATCATTCGCGATACCACGATGATGGTAACAGCCAACGAACAGCAATCCATCGATCAATTAACGGCACAAGCCATTCAACAGCGGCAAGAGATCAAGCAATTGGAAGGTGGCATGCGCGCCAACCAGCAATTGGTAGGCTTGCAAAAGGGCAGTGCCTTCATGCCGAAACTGAGTGCTGTCGGTGACGTGGGTTATCAGGGTTTCCAATACAAGTTCGATGGCTCGCAACAATATTGGCTGGTGCAATTTGGTCTTACATGGGATATCTTCAAAGGCGGCGAGAAGCAAGCAAAAATTCAGCAAGCGAAAATTGATCAACAGGTAATGACCAACCGCATGGATCAACTGAAAAAACAAATCGAACTGCAGGTGATTCAGGCGCACTACGAATTAGAGATGGCGGGCAAAGCACTGGAAGCATCTCAAAGTGGCGTGCGCAGCACCGAGCGATCTTTTCAAATCATTCAATCCAAATACCGCGAGGGACAAGCTATTTTGTTAGAGTACCTCGATGCCCAAAATAAACTCACCACTTCCCGCTTAACCCGGTCCATCAACCATTATGAGTTGTTGCGCAAAGAAGCGGCTCTTCAAAAAACCATAGCAACCCTCTAAGATTATGAGTGCCACCTATCGATCTGTTCAAACCATTCTGCGCAAGCAGTTGCTTGTGCCGGTATCGCGCATGCAATCCAGGCAAAAGTTCACCAGCGACTTGGGGCTTTCTCCATTCGAGGTGAATGCGCTGCTCTATTACGTTGAAGAAAAATACAAAGTACGCATACCGGAAACGGGAGAACCGCTGACTGTGCAAGACCTCATTCATTCTATCGAACAAAAAAATACTGATCATACTAAAAGATAACACCATGTCATACCAATTACACTCCTCATTATGGGCGCTCGTTGTTGCATTGTTGCTCACCGCCTGTGGAAAAAAAGAACAACCGGCTCAACAGCAATCCATCGATGAATCAGCTGTAGCCGTGAAGCTGACACCTGTGCAAGTAGGTGAATACAGTTTGCCCATTGCCAGTTCCGGTTTGATCGCCACTGAAAATGAATCACGACTTTCTTTCAAAATTGCCGGTATCGTATCGAAGATTTATGTGAAGGAAGGACAAAGCGTTACCAAGGGGCAACTACTCGCATCGTTGGATCTGACGGAGATCAACGCACAGGTTAGTCAGGCAAAAAACAATGTAGATAAAACCAAGCGCGACTTAGAACGGGGTCAGCGATTGCTGAAAGACTCGGCGGCTACGGTTGAGCAACTACAAAATTTGCAAACTGCCTTTCAGGTTGCCGATGAAGCCTACCGCATTGCTACATTCAATCAGCAATATGCCACCATCCGTGCCAATCAAAGTGGAAAAGTCATTCGTAAGTTGATCAACGAAGGCGAGTTGGTTTCGTCGGGCGCACCGGCACTAATCATTAATGCGGCCGCACAGAACAACTGGCTGGTAAAAATTGGATTGCCTGATGTGGATTGGGTGCGTGTGAAATTGGGCGATCGTGTTAAGGTAACGACCGATGCGTATCCAAACACAACATTCGAGGGAGTTGTGAGCACAATCAATGAAGGCGCCGATGCCATCAGTGGATTGTATCAGGCGGAAGTGAAAGTAAATCCCGGCAACAAAAAATTGGCGAGTGGTTTGTTCGCAAAAGTACAAATCATCCCGACTGAAAAAACCAAATTGTGGATTGTGCCTATTGAAGCCTTGGTGGAAGGAACAGGAAAGCAAGCATCTGTTTTTGTTGCCAACACCGATCAGAAAACGGTGCGCAAAGTTTCTGTAAACATTGCCTATCTCGAAGGCACACAAGCTTACTTGTTGAGCGGCGTAGAAGAAGTGCGTGAAGTAATTACGGCAGGCTCGGCATTCTTAACTGAAAATTCAACCATCACCATTACAAAATAAGCGTATGCGTATCGCAGAATTTTCCGTAAAGAATTACCAGTTCACGCTGATCATATTTGCACTGGTATTGGCCATGGGCTTGAATTCACTGATCAACATGCCACGTGGAGAAGATCCTGAAACGGATCAACCTAGTTTCTCAGTAGTAGTGGTATATCCCGGCACTAGTCCGGAGGACATGGAGAAGTTGGTGGTTGACCCAATGGAGAAACGTATCAACGAGTTGGATGACATCAAACGTTTAACTACTTCCATCAACGATGGCCTTGCCGTGTTTCGTGTAGATTACAAACACGAGTCAGACAAAGATGAAAAGTATCAGGAGATCATTCGCGAGACAGATGCGTTGCGAAAAGAGTTGCCACAAGATATCTACTCCATCACCATTCAACGGTTCTCATCTACCGATGTGAATATTTTACAGTTGGCATTGATTTCAGAAACGGCATCGTACCGTGAGTTGCAAGACAAAGTAGAAACGCTGGAAAAGAAATTGGAGAAAGTCAAAAGTCTTAAAAAGATTGAATCGTTTGGTTTTCCGGAGCAGGAAGTGAAAGTAGCGCTGAATCTGGAAAAGATGGCGCAGAATCGTATTCCGGTGAATGCTGTGCTCGGCGCTTTGCAAAGCGAAAATGTAAATATTCCGGGTGGCCGTATTCAGGTGAATACGCGCAACTTCAATATTAAAACCAGCGGCGAGTACAAAGACATCGAAGAAATTCGAAACACAATTGTGTATTCGGCCAACGGAAAAATTGTTTATCTGAAAGATGTAGCGCAAGTGGAGAGTGGCTACGAAAACGAATCGCACATCACTCGACTGAATGGCCATCGTGCCGTGTTGTTAACAGCTAGCCAGAAGGAAGGGCAAAATATTTTTAAAGTAGACGATGCCATCGCGCCCATACTCGATCAATTCGAGCAAGAGCTGCCTCCCAACATGAAGATGGTGCGTAACTTTGAGCAGGCGAAAAGTGTGGAGAAGCGCCTCACTCGTTTTGCGAAAGATTTCATCATCGCGATTTTACTGGTATCCATCACGCTCTTGCCATTGGGCACGCGTGCAGCCATTGTGGTAATGATTTCGATTCCGCTTTCCATCTTTACTGGATTGTTTTTGTTGGATTCGTTTGGGTTTACGATCAATCAATTAAGTATTGTGGGATTGATTGTGGCGTTGGGTATTTTGGTGGACGACTCCATCGTGGTGATTGAAAACATTGAACGCTACTTGCGAGCAGGCAAAGGCAAACGCGAAGCTTCGATTGAAGCCACGAAGCAAATCGGTTTGGCCGTATTGGGATGTACTGCAACATTGATTCTTGCTTTCCTACCGCTCGTATTTTTGCCGGAAGCAGCGGGAGATTTTATACGCAGTCTGCCGATGGCGGTCATCTTTACCGTGCTCGCTTCGTTGTTTGTGTCGCTGACGATTGTTCCTTTTTTAGCGAGCCGGATTTTGAAGACACACGTTTCTTCTGAAGGAAATATTTTCTTGCGCGCCTTGAAGAAATTAATTCATGGCACGTACACACGATTATTACATTGGTGTTTGCGTCATCCGTGGGCCACACTGGGCTTTACCCTCGTGTTGTTCATAGCGAGCTTGGGATTGTTTAAAGTAGTAGGATTCAGCTTATTTCCTAAATCAGAGAAGCCTCAGTTTTTGATCAACATCGAAACGCCAACCAGCACCAGTATTTACGAAACAGATCGTATTGCGCGCTATGTAGAAGAAGAGTTGAAGAAAGAAAAAGAGATTAGTTATTTTACTTCGAACGTTGGGAAAGGGAATCCGCGCATTTACTACAATGTGATTGGCCGAAGCGAGTCCAGCAACATCGCACAGTTCTTTGTTCAGTTGAAAGGATTGACCACCGAACAAAAAACGAAGTTGATTGATAAGTTGCGCGATAAGTTTATGTTCTACCCCAACGCTAAGATTGAAGTAAAAGACTTTGAACAAGGTCCACCGCTGGAGGCACCCATTGCCATGCGCATTTTTGGTGAGAACCTGGATACACTCCGAAGCGTGTCGATGAAGATTGAGGAGATCATCAAAAAAACGGAAGGCACCATTTATGTCAACAACCCGTTGGCTAATCAGCAAACCGATTTACATGTACGAATCAATAAAGAGAAAGCAGGGCAACTGGGTGTGGCTATCAGCGATATCGACCGCGCCATCCGTTTGGGTGTGGCCGGTTTGAATGTAGGTAAGTTTACACCCGGCGAAGGAGAAGATGAAATCAATATTAATGTAACGTTGCCTAAGAAAAAGTTTGCAGACATGAACGTATTCAATACGCTGCAAGTCAATTCAATCAACGGGCAGGCTATTCCGCTGCGTCAGTTGGCAGTGGTTGAGTTTGAAACCAGTCCGAACCTCATTCGCCACTACGACAAGAATCGTTTTGCTACGGTTACATCTTTTGTAAAGAGCGGTTATCTCTATGAAAATGTGACCAACGATGTCATCAAAAAACTCGATGCTTTTCCTTTCCCGAAAGGATATTATTATGTAGCTGCGGGTGAAGTAGAAAACAAACAAGAGTCATTCGGTGGCTTGAGCACCATTATTCTCATTACTGTGTTTGGCTTTATTGCTGTGCTTGTGCTCGAGTTTGGAAATTTCAAAAGTACACTCATCGTGTTGTCGGTTATTCCACTGGGTGTGATCGGGGCGGTGACGATGTTATTCCTTACGGGAAATCCGTTGTCGTTTGTAGCTGTGGTTGGATTGATTGCCTTGGCGGGAATTGAAGTGAAGAACTCCATTTTGTTAGTGGACTTTACGCATCAACTGCGTGAGCGTGGTGTGGAATTGAATGAAGCCATTGAGAAGGCAGGAGAGATTCGATTTGTGCCCATTGTGCTTACGTCACTCACTGCGATTGGTGGTTTGATTCCATTAGCAATTGAAGGCAACCCGTTGTATTCGCCACTTGCGTTGGTGATCATCGGAGGGTTAATTAGCTCTACTTTGTTGTCGCGATTGGTGACACCGGTGATGTATAAACTACTTCCTCCGAAAGTGGAGGTGTTGGGTGAAAAGCCGGGAGATATTCCGTTGGAGTAAATTCTTTAAGTGCCGTATATTTATAGAATGAACTCGAAAGATTTATTTTCGCAACAGTCTAAAAGTTACGCGCAATTTCGACCCACTTATCCGAAAGATTTGTATGACTTTATATATGCCCACTGTCAATCGTTTGATTTAGCATGGGATTGTGCGACGGGTAATGGGCAAGCTGCCAGAAATTTGGCTTTGCGATTCAAAAAAGTCTATGCAACTGATATCAGTGCAAAGCAAATTGAAAATGCCTATCTGAGAGAAAATATTTTGTATAGTGTTTCAGCTGCTGAAAAGACGTCGTTTGAATCAAATAGTTTTGATTTAATTACCGTAGCCCAAGCTTTTCATTGGCTCTCTGTGGATAGGTTTATCGAGGAAGTTAAACGAGTGGCAAAGCCAAACGCAATGATGGCAGTTTGGGGATATAGCTTGCTCTCAATCAACCAAGACATCGATGAGATTATCTCAACGTTTTATAAGAATACAATTGGAAGCTATTGGGATAAAGAACGAAGGCATGTGGACGAAGCTTATAGAGATTTGCCATTTCCATTGAACGAGATAAAAGCCCCATCTTTTGAAATGAGTTTTGAATGGACACTGGATGATTTGTTGGGTTACGTTAACACATGGTCTGCTGTTCAGAAATGTATCATTAGTGAAGGAAATAATCCGGTGGACGAACTCGCACAACAGATTCATTCACTTTGGTCGAATCCGACAATGAAAGTAACTTTTCCGATATTCTTGCGGCTAGGTTCAATCACCTAGTCGGATCGCCCTACGTAATTTAATCGTGAGTGTTTCGTTCCGCGATTTTATTAATTAAACGGCAATGAAGTACGCGGTCAATGAAGAATAGACAGGAGTCGCAGTATTGGTTTTGATCCAGCGATATCGTAGGATCATGGCAGATTTGTTGAGAAGCAGGATTTCTGTTTCCTGAAATCCCTCTGCTCCAAAAATTCCCTCTCTATACGGATCGACATCGTTTTTTAATTTATTAAATGGCGAACCCGGAATAATTTCCCAGTGATATTGGTATTCATGCGTTGGGTTGCATTGATAAAAGATAAGGTCTTTAGTTTGATTGTTGCGAAAAGTATACACGTACTCACAAGGTCCTCCGAATTTACCGTAATAAGATTTTGTATCGTTTTGAGTGGAATCGTAAATAACAAACCCGGTTACTTTCCATAATTTACTTTTGCCCGTTTCACCTGCAAGAAGTATGATGGGGTTCTTTATTTCTACTTCTTCTTTTCCACACCCGGTAATCAAAAGAATAGATAGAATACAGATTATAAGTTGAGAGCCTTTATTTGTGATCATAGTTCGGTAGTTGTGTTATCTCCTTGCTATCGGTGCAGCCAAGCAGCTTTCCGGAATTTTAAAAGCATCACACAACGGCACCGCTTCCTGACGCACATCCCAGCAAAGTTGATTCACCAATTTGCGAATAGCTTTCGTCTTGCTGCCTTCCATGTAACCGCTTTCCAAATACCAGCCTTTGTTTTTCTCTATCTGCGAGAGCGCAAAGAGTTGGCACAACTTGGTCAGCACGGCTTTGCAGCCTTCATCTTTTGTTTGATTAACTTGTTCAATAAATTTTTCTACGATCACCCGTTCAATATGTGCCATGCCCACCTGCACAAGGTGATGTTGACTCACGTTGAAGGCGTCAAATGAATCCATCCCACTGCTGATGTGTTTCTTTAGACGTTGTGCAGCCGAAACTAAAATGTCACGCTCGCGGTGTTTGAATGCGTCCAAATGAAAATCAAAGTCTAGTAAGTGTTCTTCATCGGTGTTGCGCGTGAAGAACGGATTTAATTCGGCCAACGAAGAAGAAGCTTGCTCGGCAACAAAGTTGAGGATGCCAAACATGCCCATGTTGCTGAACTCTTGCTTGAATTCGGTAAGCCTACTCTTGGCAACCAATTGAAGCAACACCGTGTTGTCGCCTTCAAAAGTAGTGTAGATGTCGGTATCATTCTTTAATCCCTCAATTCGATTTTCAGACAGGTATCCTTTGCCGCCACATGCCTCCCGACACTCTTGTAATGTCTCGGTGGTGTTCCACGTAGCAAATGCTTTTAATCCTGCAGCCAACGCTTCGATCTCCTGCATGTCTTCTTCTGTACGATTGACAAATCGTTGCGTCAGGTATTGCAGGGAGAAATGTAGCGCATACGCGTTTGCTAGTAGTGGCATGAGTCTGCGCTGATGCGTGCGATAATTCAGAATCGGAATTTCACCTGCACCTTCGGGGCCAAATTGTTTGCGCTGATCTCCATAGCGAATGGCAATGGTCAACCCTGATTTAGAAGCACTCAAACCCGATCTAGGAATACCAATGCGGCCACCCACGAGTGTTCCAAGCATGGTAAAAAATCTTCGGTTATCGCTGGCAATCGGGCTAACAAATTTTCCTTCTTCATTGATGCCGGCAAACCGATCCAATAAATTTTCTACCGGCACTACTACTTGGTTGTAGTGTATTTTTCCATTGTCCACGCCATTCAATCCCATCTTGCGCCCACAGTCTTCAATGGTAACACCGGGCATGGGTTTGCTTTGCGCATCGCGAATGGGAACCAACACGGCACTTACACCATAATCTTTTCTGTCAATAATTAATTTCACGAATGTGGTGGCCATTTGTCCGTGAACGGCTGCATTGCCAATGTATTCTTTCTTGGCTTGTTCGTGCGGCGTGTTGATCACTAGAGTCTTAGAAGCATGATCGTATGTAGCAGTAGTTTCAATTCCTTTCACATTCGAACCATGACCTGTTTCGGTCATGGCAAAACAGCCCGGCAGTTGCAGTGTGCCAATTTGCTTCAAGTATTTTTTATGATGCTTTTCCGTTCCCAGGAAATACACACTCATGCCAAACAAACCGAACTGCACGCCAAACTTAATCACCATACTGAGGTCGTGGTAGCTGAGTGTCTCCATGATGGTGAAGTATTTTTCCATGTCTGCCTGGCCTCCATATTCTTTCGGATAGGCCATCGCACCAAAACCCTGATCGGCCAATTGCTTGCACCACTGCAACACTTTTTCGCGATAAGCGGAAAGATTATCTGTTTCGAGATATTGGAATTCAGGATCGGAAATAACGGTTTTCACTTTTTTAATCATCTCCGACTGATTGCCTTCCAGAATTTTCGCTAAGGCGTTTACGTTAAAAGTAGATTGTGTGCTGTGCTGTTCGGTAATGGTGATCCGTTTTTCTGGATAAAATTGATACACCACTTCGCCGTGAATCAATCCCAACGTATTGTCAATGGAAGCGAGCGAATGTTTTATTTCAGCCAATTCACCATTCCATGCTGTATCATTATTCTGGTGTACTAATGCAATACCAATATCCACCAGCTTTGGTTGTGAAGAGGTTGGAATGGTATCCAGCGCTTTTCGAATTTCATCCAGCCATTGTCGGTACTCATCCGGTGTAGGTGGCGAAAGGGGATTAATCTGATCCAGTAAAAATTGCTTTTCCTCAGCTGTGAGCCACCGCTGTTTTTCTACAGCCTCTTTAATTACTTTAATCTCGTTGGGCGTAAGCACGGCATCGCTCCACACCATGTAAAAGATAGGGAGGAAGACACGAAGGCGTGGATTAGATTGAACGACTGAAGCATGGATCATAATCAAGGGAGTTTATCATATAAAAATAGCAAATACTTTTACTTGATCGATGGGCGGAAAAACAATACATTTCTATACTAATTGTTATGTCTATGCATCGCTTCATTCTCTTTGCTTTTATTGCCCTGTTCGCTGGTTGTACGTCTACCACGTATGACACCATCATTCGCGGTGCATTGGTGTATGATGGCAATGGCAGTGCCGGTGTTATGACCGATGTAGGCATTCTGGCTGATACTATCGCATTCATTGGCGACCTTTCTAGTGCCAACAGTAAAGCAATCGTCGATGCAAAGGGTTTGGTTTTAGCACCTGGATTTATTGACACCCACAGCCACCATGGCGGTGGTTTAGAGGAAGATCCTTCCGCATTGGCGGTTGTTAGTCAAGGTGTCACGACAATTATTGTGGGGCAAGATGGTGGATCGGAATGGCCGCTTAAAAAATATTTTCAATCGCTGATTGATCACCCTGTGGCTGTTAATGTAGGATCGTATAGCGGGCACAATACGATTCGTGATCGTGTGGTGGGAGATGATTTCAAACGCAAGTCTACTCAGCCAGAAATTGATAGTATGATTCAGTTGTTGCACGAAGACATGAAAGCAGGTGCGTTTGGATTATCCACCGGTTTGGAATATGATCCGGGAATATATTCTGCCAAAGATGAAGTGCTGCAACTTTCAAAAGTGTTACCGTCCTATCAGGGTCGGTACATTAGTCACTTGCGCAGCGAAGATCGCTACTTTTGGGATGCGCTCCAGGAAATTATTACCATTGGCAAAGAAGTAAAAATTCCGGTGCAAATCAGTCACTTCAAATTAGCCATGCGTGGGTTGTGGGGCAAAGCCGATAGCACCTTGGTGTTGTTGAATCAGGCTCGACAAGATGGCGTGAATGTTACCGCTGATTTGTATCCATACACGTATTGGTCATCCACCGTTCGTGTTCTTTTTCCGGATCGTAATTTTATGGATGAAAAGGAAGCTGCTTTCATTTTGAAGGAAGTCACCAGTGCAGAAGGAATCATCCTAAGTAAATACGGACCCAATCCGGATTATAATGGAAAAAGTTTAGCAGAGATAGCCACGCTCGAAAAACGTACACCCGAAAAAATGCTCATTGAGTTGATCAGACGATTGGATGAATGTGAAAAGAAGGGAGATGATTGCGGTGGCAGTATTGTTGCTACCAGCATGGATGAGAATGATGTGAAGAAATTAATGCAATGGAAGTACACTAATTTTTGTTCAGATGGAAACAGTGGTGGCAGACATCCACGCGGCTTCGGAGCATTTACGCGTATACTCAGTCACTATGTGCGCGAAGAAAAAACGCTTTCCATGCAGGAAGCAATTTTTAAAATGACCGGATTAGCAGCCGATCAAATAGGAATCAAAAAGCGTGGACGCATTGCTGTCGGCCATTATGCGGATTTGGTTTTGTTTAATGAGCAATTAGTGAAAGACGAAGCCACGGTGCAAAACCCACATGAAACATCCAAAGGAATTGATCGCGTGTGGGTGAACGGCCATGTGGTGTGGGCCGATGGAAAGACTACCGATCAACGAAGCGGAAAAGTGATTTACCGATAAATTTAAAACTATGAAGAACCTCCTTTTATGTATGGCAGTTATTTTTCTGCTGTCGAATTGCAAGAAACAAGAATTTGATGTTGTCATTCGCGGTGGCACTGTGTATGATGGCACCGGAAAAGCAGGTGCAATTGCGGATGTTGGCATCAATGCTGACACAGTTGCCTTCATTGGTGATTTGTCATCGGCTGTCGGTAAAAAAGAAATTGATGCCAATGGGTTGGCCGTTGCTCCGGGCTTTATCAACATGTTGAGCCACTGCGAAGTTTCACTTTTATTTGATGGCAACTCTCAAAGTGATATTCGGCAGGGCGTTACATTGGAAGTGTTGGGCGAAGGCTCAATGGGTCCGATGAATGCGAAGATGAAAGCAGATGATTCTTTAGCGATGCTTCACGATACGGATTGGGCGTATAAAATTGACTGGACTACCTTAGGTGAATACTTAGAAGGATTAGAGCGAAGAGGAGTTTCTCCCAACGTAGCCTCGTTTGTCAGTGCCATTACCGTGCGTGTGCACGAGTTGGGATATGCTAACCGCGCACCATCACCCGATGAACTGAATCGCATGAAGGAGTTGGTGCGTGTGGCGATGGAAGAAGGAGCGCTGGGTGTAACCTCTGCTCTGATCTATGCACCCGCCAATTACGCCAGCACGGAAGAGTTGATCGAGTTGAGCAAAGTAGCTTCGCAATACAACGGCATGTACATCGCGCACATCCGTAGTGAAGGAAATTCCATTTATGCAGCAGTCGATGAAACCATTCGCATTGCGCGAGAGGCCAACCTTCCGGCTGAAATCTATCATTTAAAATTCAGTGGCAAGGACAACTGGAATAAAATTGATTCGGTGATTGCCATGATCGATCAAGCCAACAAAGCGGGATTAAAAATTACAGCCGACATGTACACCTACACAGCGGGAGCCACCGGACTCGATGCAGCCATGCCACCTTGGTTGCAGGAGGGAGGCATCAACGAATGGATCAAACGCATGAAAGATCCAGCCATGCGCAAAAAGGCTTTGCAAGAAATGCGCACACCTACCGACAAGTGGGAAAATCTGATGATGTTGGCTGGTGATTTTGATAAAGTGTTGCTGATGGGTTTCACGAACGATTCATTACGAAAAAACTATACGGGAAAAACATTGGGAGAAGTAGCAAAAATTTATGGCAAGTCGCCAGAAGAGACAGCGATGGATTTGGTGATAACCGATGGCACACGTGTGGGCACTGCGTACTTTTTGATGACCGAAGAAAATGTGATGCGACAAATTGAATTACCCTATGTTAGTTTCGGATCAGACGCAGAGTCATCTACCGCTGCCGGAAATTTTTTAAAGACGCCAACGCATCCCCGCGCGTATGGAAATTTCTCGCGATTACTCGGCAAATATGTGCGCGAAGAGAAAGTGATTTCTTTGGAGGAAGCGATTCGCAGATTGACTTCATTGCCCGCCACCAATTTGAAAATAAAAAAGCGTGGCACGCTTGCACCTGGATACTATGCCGACCTTGCCATCTTCGACGCATCGAAAATTGCCGATCATGCTACGTTTGAGAATCCGCATCAATACAGTACGGGCATGGTGCATGTGTTTGTAAATGGGGTGCAGGTATTGGCTGATGGCGAGCACACCAATGCTAAACCCGGTCGAGTTGTACGGGGACCGGGATGGAAGAAGAGATAAATTTTACTTGGAGATTTTCCAAGGCCCATACTTGTGTTGTGTTTCACTCAACGAATCTGCGTAGGGCCCAAATGGATGATCAAATGGTTTTGTAGCGAGCTTCGGCCAATCGCCTTTAAAATCTTTTCGAGGGCGAGGCATTGTAACAACATAAGCGGAAATGTCCCACGCTTCTTCTTCCGTCAGCAGTGGTTGATCATAACTCGCGCCTTGCGGCATATTGGCACGAATGTATTTCGCGAAGTTAGAAATGCGATACAACCCTGCACCTGTATTGAAACTATGCTCTCCCGCTACCGGAGGGAAACTATAACTTCCTCCGCGACTAGTGGGCATGCCCTGTCCGTTTTTTTGATGACATACCATACACTTCTGACGGTAGAGAATTTTTCCTTTGGCCGTGTCGGCAGCACGATCCAGAAATGAAATGTCTAACAAACCGGAACCTGCTGCTTTTTTTCCTTTCGGAACTTCATGCCCTACCCATTCAATGTATGCCACTAGAGCACGCATCTCACGCGAAAGCGAATCAATTGCCTTTCCATTCAAACTTCTTTGTATACAATCGTTGATTCTTTTTTCTATACTTTCTAATCCTCCGGAGCGCGCTCTGAATTTGGGATACAGCGAAGCTACCGATCCGAAATTATTTCCAAATGGTTTTGTCCCTGCTTCCAGGTGACAGTTCTGGCAATTCATACCATTCGAAATCGAATCCACCACGCCTTTAGGTCCTAAATAGTATGAGGTGTTCGCAATGAGTTTGCGTCCGTACTTTATCAGTGGATCTTGAATGGTTGCTGTATCTGGCGCATGCCAAAGAGTATCAATTGAGTTGATTGTTTCGCTGTGGCGGGATGGCTTGCAACTACTCAACACAACGATGAGTAACAGAAATAAGTTGGAGAATATCGATTTCACTAAATATGATTTTGATTACATTCAAATTCACGCACTTCTATCCAACATACCCGTGGTCTGTGTCCGCACAGACCACCTTTCATATTCACAAATGACCAACGAACATTTTCGGTCTGTGAGGACACAGACCGAGGAAAGTAAGTTGTAGGATAACTAGTTAGCATAAGTTGGTGAATATTGATTTCACTAAATATGATTTTGATTACATTCAAATTCACGCACTTCTATCCAACATACCCGTGGTCTGTGTCCGCACAGACCACCTTTCATATTCACAAATGACCAATGAATATTATCGGTCTGTGAGGACACAGACCGAGGAAAGGAAGTAGTAGGATAATTCGTTAGCATAAGTTGGTGAATATTGATTTCACTGAATATTATTTTGGATAAACTCAAACGCGCGTACTTCCATCCAATTTTCTTTTTTGCCGGCCAGCATAAATCCAACATGTCCACCATCTGTCGGTGTTTCTAAATAAACAGTTGAATGATTTTTAGCGATATCCACGGGATAACATTCTTCCGGCAAAAATGGATCGCTCCAAGCATTCACAATCAACGTTGGTTTTTGAATGGATGAAATATATGGTCCTGAAGAAGCGCGTTCATAAAAATCATCGGCATCTTTAAATCCATGAAGTGGTGAAGTGTAGTGATTATCAAAGTCGCGGAACGAACGAATGGCTTCAAATCCCTCCGCCGATACGAGGTGAGGAAACTGCAACGACTTCGCCTGAATTTTCTTTTGCAACTTCTTTAAAAATCGATTCAGATAAAATCGTTTTGAAGGCTTATCGAGTTCGCGAGCGCTAGATCCTAAGTGACACGGCACGGAGAACACCACCGCAGTTTTTACACTGTCATGCAATGTGTTTCCACTTTCACCCATGTACTTTAGTGTCATACTTCCGCCCATGCTAAATCCTACCAGAGCTATGACAGAATATTTTTTTGATTGAATTGCATGTTCGACTACAGCACGAATATCTTCTGTAGCACCATGATGATAAAACCGCGGCAACCGATTGATCTCTCCGCTACACCCACGGCAGTTCCACGCAAGGGCATCCCAACCACGCGCATGAAAATACTTAGCCATGCCTTTGGAGTAGTGACGTTCACTGCTCCCTTCCAGTCCGTGTGAGATCACCACTAACTTGTTGTGGTTCCCTTTCAGCCAATCTAAATCCAGAAAATCACCATCGGCTAATTCCAATCGCTCACGTTGATAAGCGACTCCTTTGATTTTACGAAATGAACTGGGCACAATTGTTTCCCAATGACCATTGAATAGATAAAATGGTTTTTGGTAAGAAGATTTTTCAATCAGCGGCACGGCTCAGCAAATTTTGATTTGAAAAATTACATATTCCAAACGTCTGCAATCTCTGGTGTTTTGTCAAAGACCGAACGCGCAAACGGACACAATGGAATGATCTTAATGTTAGAAGCACGCGCATACTCCACCGCTTTCATCACCAATTGTTTGCCCGCACCTTGCCCACGCAGCTTATCCGACACATCGGTATGGTCGATGATGATTAATTTGTCTCCAGCTTTTGAATAGGTTAATTCGGCCAACCGCTCGTTACCTTCTTCAATCACAAAGGCACCTTTCGATCCGTGTTCAATCTGTTTTATTTCCATAGATCAAAAGTACGACTTACACGGATTTATACCTTGCACTTAGGAAAGTCATTATCACAAAAAGTAATGCCACCAACATCAACGCAATGCGAAGCGACTGCCAGCTTGCCAGCAAGCCAATCAACGGAGGGCCAAACAAAAACCCGGAATAGCCCACGGTAGTAACCATTGCAAGCCCTACACCGGGCGGTAGGTTTTTAGAATTGCCTGCGATGCTGTAGGCAATTGGCACGATAGATGAAAGCCCGATGCCAACTATGAATAATCCGGTAATCACCGAATACGGATTGCTAAATGCTAGTGTCAATGAAATGCCGAGCATTGAAATCACACCACAAATTATCATCAGTTTACGATCGCCTAACTTCAGTCGTGCGCCATCACCAAAAAAACGCCCGATCGTCATCGCCAATGCAAAGGCTGATAAACCTAATGGAGCGAGTGCCGCTGGTGCCATCGCGATGTTCTCCATGTAGTTTGTACTCCAGTCGGCCATGGCACCTTCGCCCAGCATGCAACAAAACGCAATTACACCAATGCTCACCATGGCTGCATTCGGTAATCGAAAGGCCGGACCGTCCACTTCTTTTTCTTGTGGCTTATCGTGAATGAGGTGATAGCGCGCCCACGCAGCTCCTACCAAACTTAATGCAACAACCGAACTCAGATGGACAAGCAAAGTTGTTTCTAATTTTACAAACAAGGCTCCGCAGAATGCACCGGCAAACATGCCGATGCTAAACAGCGCGTGGAAGGATGTCATGATGGGCTTCTCGTGAATTTTTTCCACCATCACTGCTTGTGAGTTCATCGACACATCAAGCATACCAGCCGTTAAGCCCATGATAAAGAAAAGAACAACCAATCCAGGAATTCCGAAACTAACCATAACCGGCACCAGCGGAACGAAAATGCAATACAGAAATATCGAAAAGATGGTAATACGTCTGCTGCCATTGCGGATGATCAGCCATCCCGTAAAGGGCATGGCCAACAAGGCACCTACGGATGAAGCCAGCAGCACAAATCCTAATTTGCCATCATCGATTTGGAAAAGCTCTTGCACGCGTGGAAACCGTGAAGCCAGATTGGCGTGGATGAATCCATTGATGAAGAAAATGAGTTTTACAGCAATACGCGATGGGCTCAAGGGAGGGTTAGGTTTATTTTTTAGAATCAAATTATAATAACACTAATTTAGTTAGCATCTCTACATCATGTCATTCCAAGAAACGAGGTGCCTTCTAAATTGTAATATCAACAAAGTTGCCTCGTGCCTCGGCAAGACAAGAACAATATAAAGAGCCATACAAATTTTAGATACACCATGCTGTTTTTGTGAATTCTTTGTGCCTTAGGGTCTTCGTGGCCAAATAATCAAGGCACGAAATCAATCCTTGTTAGCAATAAAAAAATCACAAACCCTTTCTAAAATCCAACGGCGGCTTGCGGTCGCCAATGAGCGATTTGTATTCAAAACCGGCTCCTGTTTTTTCAGCTAACTCCTTTTTAGCTTTCTCAGTTACTTCCGGATTATTGAACAAATCGATGGCTGTCATGGTAATGCACTTGGAGGCATTTAACATTGCCTTCAGACCAATGCCGTTGCTGCCGGTGGCCACGGCTTGCCATGAATGTGGAGCAACACCCGGAATCCACGTGGCGGTGCCAAGTCCGGTAGTAGGCACAACCCAAGTAATGTCTCCTACATCGGTGGAGGCCGGAAAGAAACCTCCGAGTTTAAAAGGTTGCACTTGTTGTGCTTGTGTTACATCGGGTGCTTTGAAGGTAAAGCTGGCTTGAATTTTTTTTGCGAACTCGGTTTCTTCCGGTGAATAAGTTACGCCACCAACTTTTTTCAGATTGTCATACATCAATCTCGCTAGTGTTTCGTTGGGCATCAGGTTGAATGAGCCAGAGATCACTTCGTACTTCGTGGTGGTTTCTGTTCCGGTAGCAGCACCTTCCGAGCACTTTACAATCCGATCCCAGATTTCGGCAACTACTTTTGCATCGGGATGACGAACCATGTATTCTACTTCGGCAAAGTCGGGCACCACATTGGCGGCCAACCCACCTTTGGTAATCACATAATGAATGCGCGCATCAGAAGGTATATGTTCACGCATCATGTTGGCCATGTAGTTCATGGCTTCAATTGCATCTAATGCTGAGCGTCCTTTTTCAGGTGCAGCAGCGGCGTGTGCTGAACGGCCATAAAAGCGAAACAGTGTTTGTTTAATCGCCATGCAAGATTCGGGGCTAGCATCGTTCGCATTGGACGGATGCCAGTGCAACACGGCATCCACATCTTTGAACAAACCATCACGCACCATGTACACTTTGGCACCTCCACCTTCTTCAGCGGGAGTGCCATACAATTTGATGGTTCCTGATTTTTTGTTTTTCGCGAGCCACTCTTTCAATGTGATGGCGGCAGCGGTCGAGGCGGTGCCAAACAAATTATGTCCACAAGCATGGCCTGCTTTCCCTTCCATCAATACTTTTTTCATCGGCACACTGTCCTGCGATAATCCCGGCAAGGCATCAAACTCAGCGAGAATACCAATTACCGGTTTGCCCGAACCATATGTAGCCACAAAGGCTGTCGGCATACCGGCTACACCTACTTCCATAGTAAATCCTTCTTTCTTCAGACTCTCTTGCAAGAGAGTGGTGCTTTTGTTTTCCTGAAAACCTAATTCGGCATAGCTCCAGATTTGTTTGGCAATCTGTGCATACGCAGGATAGTTCTTGTTCAGTTCTTGCAGTGCAAATTGTTTGTCTTTTTCTCCCGTGTTTTTGAGTGGTGATTGGGCCAGCACGCTGGTACCACAAAACACGATGAAGCAAAATAGAAATGATGTGTTGCGCATAGGTGAGTAGGTTAGGTAGTACAAAGTACAGAATCCCACCAAGGGAAGCAACTTGTATTTTAGAGTAGGTAAAAAAAAGAGCCTCGAATGGAGGCTCTTCAATTTGGATCAGTCAGCTATAATTACTTCGCGTACGCTACGCTGCGCATTTCGCGAATCACCGTTACTTTGATTTGTCCCGGGTACTGCATGTCCTTTTCAATTTTCTGAGAAATATCAAAGCTCAATTGCGAGGCACGTTCATCGGTTGCTTTTTCTGCATCGACCATCACTCGCAACTCGCGACCGGCCTGAATAGCATAACATTTCTCTACACCTTCAAAGCTCAAGCCTACTTGTTCTAAGTCTTTCAATCGCTTGATGTACTGCTCCATCACCTCACGTCTCGCACCGGGGCGCGCACCGGAGATTGCATCGCAGGCTTGAACGATGGGAGAGATAATGCTCGTCATTTCAATTTCATCGTGGTGAGCACCGATGGCGTTGCAGATAATTGGATGTTCTTTGTATTTCTGAGCCAACTCCATACCCACAATGGCGTGAGGCTTTTCCAATTCTTCCGGCCATACCTTACCAATGTCGTGTAGCAATCCGGCTCGCTTCGCTTGCTTTACATTCAATCCCAACTCGGCCGCCATGATGGCGCAGAGGTTGGCCACTTCGCGTGAGTGTTGTAATAAATTTTGCCCGTACGATGAGCGGTAGCGCATGCGACCAACCATCTTGATCAACTCCGGAGCCAATCCATGAATGCCCAAGTCGATTACGGTACGTTCGCCAATTTCAACTACTTCGTCTTCAATGTTCTTCGTTGTTTTAGCTACAATCTCTTCAATGCGGGCCGGGTGAATGCGTCCGTCTTGCACGAGGCGGTGCAGCGACAAGCGCGCGATTTCTCGGCGCACCGGATCGAAGCCTGAGATGATGATGGCCTCCGGTGTATCGTCTACAATAAATTCCACTCCGGTGGCGGCTTCGAGGGTGCGTATGTTACGACCTTCGCGGCCAATGATTTTTCCTTTGATGTCGTCGCTTTCAATGTTGAAGATGGACACACAGTTTTCAACCGCATGCTCGGTGGCTGTGCGCTGAATGGTTTCCACCACAATCTTCTTCGCTTCTTTCGTAGCCGATAATTTGGCTTGCTCCATGATGTCTTTGATGAAGGAGCTGGCTTTGGTTTGCGCCTCTTCTTTCATCGATTCGATCAGTTGATCGCGGGCTTGATCGGCAGAGAGTTTGGAGATGGTTTCCAGCACTGCCACTTTTTGTGCATTGAATTTGTCCAGCTCTTCTTTGCGGCTTTTCACCAACTCGTGTTGTCTGGCTAAACTCTGGCGTTCTTCGTCCAGTTCGCCTTCTTTGCGCTTTACTTGCTCTAGTTCTTTGGAAAGCTGCGCTTCGCGCTGTTTGATCTTTTGTTCGTTGCTGATGATTTGATTTTTTTTGCGATTGGCTTCTTCTTCGAATTCCTGCTTCATCTTCAGCAGTTTTTCTTTCGCTTCCAAAATCCGGTCTTTTTTGATGGTTTCGGCTTGGAGTTCGGCCTCTTTAACTATCAGCTTCGCTTTATCGGTGGCTGATTGTTCATTCTTTGCGAGTCTGCGTTTATACAGCATACTTCCAATTGCCAGGCTCAACAGCACAGTTACTACTGTAGCGATGGAGGCAATTACGATTATCTCGATTTCCATAGTTGAAAAAATTTAAGTTTGTTTTGGCTCCGATTGCTCGCTTCTTTGTGAAGCAGGACAAAAAGAACGCACCAAACAACCAGAAAGGTGGAAAGGAGGGGAGTTGTAAGTGAATTAGAGAGCTTGTGATACCAACTGCTGAAGGTGATTCACCTTTTCAATCACAGTTTGGTCAATTACTTGAAGGTTTTCTTCGTCTGCCATTTTATCTACCAGGCAATCGAAGGCTACCATGGCGAGCAAGTCTTGTTTGTCGTCCAAACCAAACTGATCGCGGTAATATTTTATCTTTTCGTTGATGAGCTTGCCGGCCGCCCGCACTTTTTCTTCTTCCTTGCGCTTTACCTTCATGGGGTATTCGCGGTCTGCAATCTTTATTTTTACTGATAATTCGTCCATCAACTTACCGGGTTATCTGCTCAAGTGAGCTATGCACTTATCGATTTCTCGGATGTACTCGTCTACTTTCCTTTTCAACTCCGAAACACTACCGTCTTCCGGGTTTATATGGTCTACAATCTTAGTGATTTTAATCTGATTTTTAAAATTGGACAGCTGCTCGTCCCGCCTCTTCAGGTCGTTCTTGAGCTCGTAATTCTCCAATTTCAACCCTTTGTTCTCGTCCTTAATGTGTTTATGCTCATTCAGTAGCACCAAAATCTTACGTTCTAAGCCGCTAAGGTTGGTTTTTAATGCTTCTTGGTCCATGCTTCAATGTTGAATGTTGAATTTCTAATGCTTCTTCATGAAGATAAACACCAGAAAATTTTATACCTACTTTCTAATTACCGCCCCCATTTTTTGTTCGAAGGCAGCCATCAGCTTGTTCATTGTCTTATCAATTTCTTCGTCTGTCAATGTTTTGGTTTCATCCAACAGGGTAAAACCAAGTGCGTACGCTTTTTTTCCTTGCGGGATTTTATCTCCTTCGTACACATCAAAGGCAATCAGTTCTTTTACCAATTGCTTTTCTGTGGCTGCTACCAACTCCTTGATCTCGGCAAATGTTACTTGCTGATCGAGCACAAGAGATAGGTCGCGTCTTACTTCCGGAAACTTAGGCACTTCTGTAACAACGAACTTAGGGTTTGCGCCTTTGAAAAGCAAGGAGGTATTTAAGTCGGCATAAAATATTTCTTGCTTGATGCCAAAATCTTTGGCTAATGCGGTTTTTACTTTACAGATTCGACCAATTTCTTTGGTGCCTTTCGTGATTTTCACTCCGAATTCGAAAAGCGCATCGATCAATGGTTCTTGTTTAGTATTTTCAACACACGCTTTTTGTAAGATGTGCGCCACTTGTTGCGCTACGTCATAATAACTCACCGCACGCGATGCATTCTGCCAATTTTCGGTTTCAAAACTTCCACTCAGATATAAAGCCAGTCGTTCTTCTTCTTGGTATTTCTCCTGGCCGCTTTTCGTAGCGTCTTTCCAGTAGATTTTTCCGAACTCAAACAACTTTACATCTTTTTGTTTGCGATTGATGTTGTAGGCCACTACTTCCAATCCGGTGAATAGCATGGTTTGACGAAGAATACCTTGTTCTTCACTCAGCTTGTTCAAAATTTCAACGGGCTCTCCCGCAAAGGTGAGCTGATGTTTTTGCTGATAGGCCGCGTTGGTCAATGAATTGGTAAGGATTTCAAAAAATCCATTGCCGGTTAGCATTTCTCCAACGGTGCGTTTGAATTTGTTAATATCCTTGGCGGGAAAGCTGGCGAGGTAATCGGTGCCTGCTATTTCGGTCAACTCAATTTGATTGAATCCATAAATGCGTAAAATTTCTTCTACGACATCAGCTTCCTGCATCACATCCACTCGATAGGGAGGAACGGAAACCGTAAAGCGATCTTCCTGCTTGTTGGTGATTTGAATATCCAGATTTTCTAAAAGACCGAAGATCACATCGCGCGAAAGCGCTTTGCCAATCAAACGATTTACATTTTTGTCTTTTACTTCGATGATTCGGTTTTGAATTTTAGTTGGATAGATGTCCACTACATCAGAACTGATTTCTCCACCCGCTAATTCCTGAATCAACAAAGCGGCGCGCTTCACTGCATACACGGTGCCATTCGGATCGGTGCCTCGTTCAAAACGAAAAGAAGCATCGGTTTTTAACCCGTGATGCATACCTGTTTTACGGATAACACTTGGCGACCAATAAGCGCCTTCTAAAAATACGTTCGTAGTTTTTTCGGTGATTCCGGAATTAATGCCACCAAATACACCGGCAATACACATTCCTTTTCCTTCGCCATCGCACACCATCAAGTCGGTGGCAATCAATGTGCGCTCTTTGCCATCCAGTGTTTTGAATTTTGTGCCGGCTGGTAATGTTTTTACTATTATTTTTTTGCCGGTTATCTCGGTTACGTCATACGCGTGCAGTGGTTGACCCAACTCGTGACAAATAAAGTTAGTGATGTCGACAATGTTGTTGATCGGCGTGAGGCCAATCGCTTGCAAGCGTGCTTTCAACCATGCGGGTGATTCTTTTACAGTAACATTCGAAATCGAAACGCCCGAGAAGCGCGGACACATCTCCGGTTCTTCTACCGTTACCGGGATAGTGAGTGATGTGTTGTTTACTTTGAATGAATCAATCGATGGCCAGTTAATAGCACGTTTCTTAGCAGCTTTGATGTCGCGGGCCACACCGATGTGGCTGGCGGCGTCGGCACGATTGGGTGTGAGGCCGATTTCTAAAACATAATCCGATTGAATGTTGAAAAACGTGGAGGCCAGTGTTCCGTTAGCTGCGGTGGTATTCAGCACCAGAATGCCTGAATGGCTTTCACCCAACCCGATTTCATCTTCGGCACAAATCATTCCTTCCGATTGCTCGCCGCGAATTTTGGCGCTCTTAATCAAGAAAGGTTCACCTTTGGTGGGATGTACCGTGGTGCCCACGGTAGCGACAACGACTTTTTGTCCTGCAGCTACATTGGGCGCACCGCACACAATTTGAAGTGGTTTTTCTCCACCTACATCTACGGTGGTGATAGAAAGCTTATCGGCATTGGGGTGTTTGCTGCATGTTAGTACCTCTCCAATGACCAAACCTTTCAGCCCGCCTTTTACAGTTTCAAATGCTTCTACACTTTCTACTTCCAAACCGGTGCCTGTAAGTGTTTGCCCAATTTCTTCTGGAGATTCTGGTATATCGATGTACTGGGTTAGCCAGTTATATGAGATTTTCATTTTTTCTTTTAGGGATCAAAAGTAATGGATTATTATTACGAAATAAACCATCATTTTCAGAACTATGCACACTTCTTTAAAACTAATTGTCCATGCAATTTGCTTCCTGATTTTTGTGTCAACTTCTCAATTTAGTTTTTCGCAAGAAATTGAACAACAACAGCAGCTTTCCTTTAGTGGCAAGTTAAATAAGCCCATCGAAATACAAGTAGAAGATGACAATGGTCGCATCACTTTTGTTGCTTTGAATAGTTCGTATTATCCATACACGGTGATTCTCGAGTTTAATACATTCACCAACTTATCACCCCAAGATCGGTTTCTAAAAGCTGTGGCATTCAAAGGCCGCACCAACCTGCGCAGCTACACCGTGAAAGATCCTACGGTGGGGCATGACTACATGTACACAGTAACCTATTTTATTGGCGATGTGTATGCCAAAATTGACAAAGATTATTTGTACACCGTGCCGCTTACGGCCAACCAGAAAATTGGGGTAACCAACACCATGTATTTGGGAAAAATGGCTGATACCATTTGCGCCATTCGAAAAGGGGTGATTACAGCTGTAGCCAATGATAATGAAAACTACGATCGGATTGAGAAAAACAGTATTGAGGTGCTTCACAAAGATGGCACCATTGCCATCTACAAAAATGTGGCATTGCTCAATAACCTCACGCGCGGTCAAGTGGTAGTGCCCGGGCAAGCCATTGGAATTTTACGCGCACCTTTTCTAAAAATGACATTGATTCATATCGTTGATAATGGAATCTTGCGGGAGGAGGCAATCAAATATACACTGGATGGAAAACAGGTTTTGTCGGTTTCTCAATTACACGATATGGTGGTGCAACATCCGCCTCTGGTGGTCGAGCGCGAAATGAGAAAATCAGAAAAGAAAGCCTATCGTAAAACGCTCATCCCTCAATGATACACCTTCTCTCCTGCCTTAATAGGAATGGAGAGAATATTTTCTTTTGGTGGAAAGGGGCATGAAAACCCATCGGAATATGCGCAATACGGATTGTATGCTTTGTTGAAATCCAGGGTAACACTGGTGGCACCCGGCACTTTTTTTACATCTAAATAGCGACCTGCACCGTACGTTTCCGCTCCGCTGGTGGCATCGGCAAAAGCCAAAAACAAGGTGCCGCGATAGGGCCCCGGATCAACTACTTCCAGCAACAATAATTTATTTTTTTGGCCGCCTAACGTAAACTCGGCGAAGGCATACTCTAAATATTTTTTCTCCAGGCCATCGCTGGTGCCAAGCACTACCATTTTCTTTGTCTCAATGGGCACCAGATTTGCAATGACTTTGTAGTCCAGATTGGGTTCGTAATAATTCAACGGGGTGAACTGAATGGCACTGTCTTTCCCAGCGTAAAATGGAGATCCTTCATCGTTTTTCATGAAGTGATTCTTTTCTTCGCGCTCTTTCGTGACTTGTTGTGTGTACGCCTCGGGCGACTCGCCGCCTGTAAAACTGTAGTACACAATCGTGGCTAGAAAAGCCATCACACCGATTACGATGATCTGCTTGCTTGTCATATAATCAAAAATTACAGTCTAGTGCCAAAAACGATAACTGAGGCTGCAATTTAATCCCAACGATTGATGAAAAAGACTACTTCCTAAATAAGATTTTTCGGTCACATCAATCAAACCAAAATTACCATCTAGTCCGGCACGCAGATGGAATGAGTCGCTGAGGGGGATAGCAATGCCTATGCTCACACTTGCGCCACCGTCGAGCGTTTTAAATTGGTCGGAGCCTTCCGCATCTGTCACGAAAGTGTCGGTGGGAATGGTGACTTTGATTTTAGTTCGTTGCTCTAGCAAATAACTTACGTAGAAGCCAACGCCATATTCAAGTTTGAGTGTCGATCCAATTTCGCCCCTGAACAATATCGGCAACGTAACATATGCGAAGTCGGTGTTGAGATCTACGTTGGCAGTAAAAGTGTTATCAAGAGCATCCATGTAACTCATGGTGCTGCTTTGATAAGAGCCTTTCAGATCGTAAAGGAGGGTAGCATGAATGGCCGTCTTTTTACCAAGTCCGTAAATGGCTTGCAGGCCGCACGACCACTTCACCACGGAAGTAAAGTCTTTTAGATTGTCGTTGCCTCTGACAGTGGTAGAAGCGGGACGAACAACAACGCCCAGTTCAATTTTTTTTTGTGCGATGGTAGAGGCGCTGATCGTGAGGAGAGCGAGTACTGAATGGAAAAGATGTTTCATGTGTTCTGTTTAAGATTGTCAGATGATGCCTTCGTCGGCAAAGCTGAAATAGCGGTGGCCGGAAATTATAAGGTGATCGAGCAATTGGATTTCCAGAAAACGCCCGGCTTCCTTTAGTTTTTTGGTGAGTTCTAAATCACTTTGGCTGGGCTGCAGACTGCCGGAGGGGTGATTGTGCGCTACCACCACGCCACTGGCTAATTCTTCGAGGGCCATTTTGAAAATAATCTTTGGGTCGGCCACTGTGCCGGCTACACCTCCTTCGCTTACCCGTTTCTTTTTCGTGATACGGTGCGCACGGTTGAGCAGCAGAATCCAAAACTCTTCGTGGGGCAAGTCCATCAAATCGCCTTTCAATTCTTCGAAGGCATCTTTGGAGGCAGTGATCTTCGGCCTCTCTTGAAAATCGCTCTCTTTTCTTCGGCGCCCCAGTTCGAGTGCAGCTACAATGGTGATGGCTTTTGCTTCCCCAATGCCTTTTACTTTCATCAAATCTTTGATGGACAACTTGGCCAGAATATTGATGTTGTTGTTGCCTTGCAGTAATACTTTTTTGGAAACTTCTACGGCACTGAGATTGGCCGTACCTGAGCCAATAAGAATGGCAATCAGTTCGGCATCCGAAAGAGTCGCAGTGCCTTTTAACAGGAGTTTTTCACGAGGTCGATCCTCGGGGTTCCAATCCTTGATATTGAGTGGTTTGCCGTCTTCGATTTTCATAAATAAGGTGCTATGAAATCGGAAAGCCCGGGGAATGGAGTTCCTTTCGTGCAAGGTATGTATTTTTACATGATCTCTAAAAATCGTTTTTCACTAACTCTCGACTATGCGATTAGCCTTTATTTGTAAGTATTGCACGGAAGAATCTCAACTGAATTTTGTGGTGAGTGACCGATTTAAATTTCTGATTAGGCATGGAGAAAATTATTCATGCCGCTGCGCGAAATGTGGTGCGCTCAATGAGATTCATGTGAATCGGATTTACGCCCGAACGAATAAGCCAATGCTGATCGTAAGTTTGGTTTTCACTTTTGGAATAATGATTTATTTATCGAATCATTTTTATACTAGCTACGTATCCGGTCGCTCGCTGAGTATCGGCTTGAGGGGCGTTGTGATTGTGATGGTAGGTTTATTGATTCCGCTTTTTATTTGGGGCCTATTGTACGCTGCTGAGTCCGGTAAGATCAGACGCTTCAATGACCATCGGGTATAAAAAAACCCTCCTCACTCCATTTTTAAATTTGGAATGAGGAGGGAATAAAAAAAATAGGATGGGAAATTACGCCAGGGCGTTTACACGCTTCGCAAGCTTGCTTTTTTGGTTAGCAGCTTTTTTCCAATGGATTACGTTCTTCTTTGCCAATTTATCGATCATGCCACTCACTTCTTTCAAAAGAGCTTGTGCTTCATCTTTTGTAGTGGTAGAAGTCAATTTCTTGATTTGAGTGCGGGTAGTTTTCGCTTGGTAGCGGTTTCTTACTCGCTTGGTCTCGTTTGCTCTAACTCTCTTTTGCGCTGATTTGTGATTTGCCATAAGTGCTTTTCTAAAAGGACTGCAAAAATAAGGGCAATAAGCTGATTTGCAAGGCCTCGCTTATCATTTCTTTTGAATATGACCCTCAAACAACAACCATGTGTGGGGGTCCAGTTTTACCTCAGAAGGCTCAAAATCTGCATTTAAGGTTATTTTGCTCGTTTTTGAGTCAATTTGAACTGTTTCAGTTTTCTTCAATCCATCCTTGCTCACATATTCCAAATCCAATGGAAAACTAAAAAAGGGTTCTTTTTGGGTTTGATTGATTTCTAAAATCAATTCTTTTTTGGCCGGATTGTAACTCCAGTTGCCGGAAAGGCGGGGGTGTCCACCGCGAAACAGCCATTGGTCAAAAAAGGGCTTGAGATTTTGCCCCGTCACTTCTTCCATCACCACACGAAAATCATCTGTCAAAGCATTGCTTTTTTTGTAGCGTGCATAATACGTTTGAATGCCTTTCCAAAACAAGGCATCACCGAGTTCGTGGCGCAGCATGTGCAACACCCAGCCGGCTTTTTGGTAGGTGTTGGTGCTCAGTACTTTGTTAATGTCCATGAGCGTAGTGTCTACAATCGGGGCTGGATTTCGGGCGTAGTATTTAATCACCTGCTCACGGTCGGCCAGTTGCTCTTTCACTAGTTGATCGTGACCGTAGGCATGCTCCTGATATAAATTGGCAAAATAAGTGGCAAAGCCTTCGCTGAGCCATACATGGTGCCAATCGTTTTCAGAGGCAGAATTGCCAAACCATTGGTGCGCTTCTTCATGCGCAATTAGACTCACATGATCTCCTTTTCCATTCACCGAATTTTCAGCATAAAAAATAGCCCCGGCATTTTCCAGTCCGCCCCAGCGGGTTTTTGATTGTACGTTGGCCAATTTCTTAAATGGATAAGGCCCGATGTGCCGACGAAAAAAATCGAGCACCTGCACCGCCGTAGCATAATCGCTAAAGCCTTCAGTTTTGTTTTGCGGATACACCCAACTCTCAACAGCAATGCCATCCACTACTCCGGTGCGTTGCACGGCAAAGCGGGCAATGCCTACCACCATCACCTTTACGGGAATGGCCACTTCCTCTTCGTAGCGCGTCAGTTTTTGTTTGACGTTCAAATAGGTTTCTTCGGTCTTGATGCCATTAGCAACCACAGAATAATGATGCGGAGCGATGACCGCAAACGTAACTCGTGCTTTGTCACTCGGGTGATCGATTACTGGCAACCAATGATGCCCACGGTCAGGCCAGTTGTCGCCAAAGAAACCCCGATCGCCAAATTTATTTTTGCCAATGATAAATCCGTCAAAAGGAATACCGCCATAGTTGATTTCGAAAGTAAGTTGTTCGTTAACGTTTGAAGCGGCAGCCAATTGAATAGTAAGGCGATCATTTTGATGTCGGTACGAAATCGATTTTCCGTTGAGCGTTACCGCTGATACCGTCATTCCCAAACCTTGCGCATTTTTAGTTGCCAGATCTAAATCGAACGAGGTGATGGATTTCTTGAAGCGAATGGTAACGCGTGAAACACCCGAAATCTGGTCAGTGGAATCATTGACTTCCAATTGAAACAGATACTGCTGCACATCGATGGCTGCATTTCTTTTGTAGGGATCGGTGGCGAAGCCAACGGAGTGGATAAATAGAAAAAGTGTAAATAATTTCTTCATCATTTGTATTTTAGCTTTCGCAATAAATTAATCCATACTGACATCACCAAAAGCCAGGCTAAGCCTTTCCTTCCCCAAAAGGATTTTTGATTTTTTGCGATGTACAATTAAATCAAAAGATACTCATGTTGAGAAGGAATCAAAAATGGTTTTTGTTCACTGCGGCACTTCTGTGTGGTGGATGGGGATTTTTCGGTCATCAAAAAATTAACCGACTGGCGGTTTTTACCTTACCAGTGGAGATGATCACGTTTTACAAACACCATATCCGCTACGTTTCAGAAGCGGCTGTCAATCCCGATCGCAGAAGGTATGCCGTAGAAGGGGAGGCGGCCCGCCATTACATTGATTTAGATATGTACGGCGATAGTGCCGCATACAAACTGCCCCGCTATTGGAACGAGGCAGTTAAAAAGTTTGGTGAAGATTCTTTGCAGGCACGCGGCATTGTGCCCTGGCATATTTACCGCATGTATTTTCAGTTGCGCGATGCGTTTATGTTGAAAGATCCTTCTTCCATTTTAAAGCAGTCGGCAGAGATTGGACATTACATTGCCGATGCAAATGTGCCATTGCATACCACCCGCAACTACGACGGGCAGTTGACGAATCAGGTGGGCATTCATGCCTTTTGGGAATCGCGCTTACCCGAGTTGTTTTTCAATGAGTATGATTTTTACGTGGGCAAAGCTACCTACATCCGCAATGTGCAACTCACTGCATGGCAGGCGGTGGCACAGGCAAATGCAGCTCTTGATTCTGTGTTGCAATTTGAAAAGCAATTGGCACTGCAAGCCGGTCATCAGAAATTTAATTTTGAAACCAAAGGCAGACAAACGGTACGCGTATTCGCAGAAAGTTACAGCCGAAAATATCACGCGATGTTGAACGGAATGGTGGAGCGGCAAATGCGCCGGTGTATAAAAATGATCGGCGATGTTTGGTACACGGCATGGGTAGATGCCGGACAGCCCGATTTAAAAGCATTGATCGACTATCAGCCCACCGAAGAAGAACTGCGCTTGCGTCGCGAAGAGCTACTGAAATGGAAAGCAGAGCGCATTAAAAATGTTCGCGTGCATGAAGTAGAGGAGTAGCGTTTACCACTATTTGGAAAACACAGTTTGTTTGTTGAGCAACTTGGAGGATTGAAAGACAGCAGAGCACGGTTCGGTAGGTAGCGGAGGAGGGGGTGTGGGGGGTATGACAGGTTTGGGATTTTCGTTAGGGGTTTGACACGATTCAATCAACAACACAATCATTCCCCACAGTAGAAGGAAGCGCAACCCATGCTTAATACCGTACATCCCTTTGATATTTTCAATTGCAAATAAGGTGTATCTCTTTCATTTCGAAACTTCGACTGCGTGGAGCTTTCAATTTTGCGCATAATCTTCCGGTAAGATGAGTGAACAGGTACTAGCGTATGGCTTTTTTTAACTTGGTTTTCGATAGAGTTAATATTCTCTTCATGAGGGTAATCCAATAACCTTGTTATTTTTGTTGATTCATGCCTGAACCCTCTTTACTTCCTTCAGCGAAAGTTGAACAGCGTGTGTGGTGGTTAATCGCCATCGCCTCTTGCGTGCGCTTGTTGCTAGCCACGCAACTCGAACTAGCAAACGATGAAGTCTATTATTGGACGTATGCACGCTATCCAGACTTAAGCCATTTCGATCATCCGCCCATGGTGGGTTTTCTCGCGCAGTTGGCTACGCTCAACTTAATGCTCACTGATGATTTTTTTCTTCGGCTGGGGTCCATCTTGCTGGCCGCCGGTAGCACGTGGTTGATGTACCGCATTGGCAAAACCATAAAAAATGAGTTAACCGGATACTACGCAGCTATTCTGTTCACATCATCTATTTATTGTTCGATCATCAGTGGCTTTTCGCTGATACCCGATGCACCGCAGGTTTTTTTCTGGTTACTGTGTTTGCATCTTTCACTCACCACGTTAGGCGCAGAAAATATTCAGAGGCAGCAACGAATAAAGATGATTGGGATTGGTGTGTGTGCAGGTATGGCCATGCTTTCCAAATACCACTCGGTTTTTATCTGGTTTGGAATTTTATTGTTCGTGCTCATAAAAAATCGTAAGTGGCTGTTAGACTATTCACTTTATCTGTCCGGCATTATTTCGCTACTGATTTTCTCGCCGGTCATCATCTGGAATATTCAACATCAGTTTATCAGTTTTACTTTTCATGGCGATCGGGTAGTGCCTTCGTATCAGGTTCGTCCCGATTTTTTTATTCGAGAGTTAGGCGGACAACTTGCCTACAACAATCCACTCAATGTGATTTTGATTGTGATTGCGTTAGTGGCGCTTGCGAAAGGAAGAAAATTTATTCGCAAAGATTATGTGTGGATTTTGCTTTTGAATTCATTGCCACTCTGGCTCTTATTTACAGGCTTCTCATTTTTTAGAAGCACACTTCCTCATTGGACGGGACCTGCGTTCATTTCATTGTTGGTGATCACGGCAGCCTTTTGGTCTGACCGTCTTGCGGCTAAGTCGCCGAATGATGCGCTACGTGCATGGCCCATTAAGTCGCCAGCATTCTTCTTAGTATTCCTGTTGGCTGTTGCCTTGTATATTATCAATTATGCTCCGGTTCAGTTAGGAAAGCAATCGCCGATAGAAAACGTAGGTGAAAACGATTTTACGCAAGACATGTATGGTTGGCACCAAGTGCACGATGCTTTTCATGTGGTTGCGCAGCGTGAGGAAACGAATGGCACCATGCCTTCCGGGGCTGATCTTATTTCATACAAGTGGTTTCCGGGTACACATCTCGATTTTTATGTGGCACAGCCGCATCAGCGCAATGTCTATTTACTCGGGAGCCTGAACGAGATTCACAAATATGATTGGATCAATCAAGAGCGTGGAGGTTTGCAAAAAGGAAAAGACTATTACCACATTGCGGTAAGCAATGATTATCATGACCCCGCTGAGGCATTCGGCCGCTATTTTGATCGCATTGAACCCATCGATACCGTGGCCATTCGAAAAAGTGGTGTCATTGTCCGTTATTCTTTTTTTTACCGATTGAAGAATTATAAAGGTAATTTTGACCTTTCAATAAAATAAATGGAATCCGTATCTCTCCATCCGGTGTTAATTCAGTTTCTGAAGTTTGGCGTAGTTGGGGCTATGGGTCTGGTGATTGATTTTGGGCTTACCTATTTGTGTAAAGAGGTTTTCCGGTTCAACAAGTATGTTGCCAATGCGATCGGCTTTTTTGTTTCGGGTGCAAATAATTTTTTACTCAACCGCACCTGGACTTTTGGTAACACGGATCCTCATATTTGGGAGCAGTATGCTAAGTTTGTTTCGTTCGCGCTGATTGGTTTATTGATTAACTCCACCATCATCTGGTTTTTGCATGGCCAGAACAAACGAAATTTTTATTTTTCAAAAGCAGTTGCTACCGGTGTTGTGATGGTGTGGAATTTTACATCCAATATTTTATTCACCTTCCGCTAAAAATACAAGTAGCTCCCGCGAAGGAGCTACTTGAAAGAAAAAAACAAAACAAATTTTATTTAGTGCCTGTCGAATCGGCTGGAACAGTTTCAGCTGCAGGAGCTTCCACCGGTGCGCTTTCTACCAGCTTTTTTAAATCTTGCAGTCCATCTGCATATTGGCCATCGAGCATGGTGCCCATAAAAAGCGACCACATGGCCTTGCCCATAAAACCATCATTGTCTCCATCATAACTCCATGTAACTTTGGTGCCATTGCCATCCGGTGCCAGTTTAAATTCTGCCCAAGCAGTGCCCTCAAAGCCTTCAAACTTTAAGCCTGTTTTTACACGTTCGTTCTCTACGCTTTCAACTACCCATTGCGAGCCGGTGCCCGTTTTCTCACCTACCCAGTTCATACGAGCACCTATTCCCGCGGCAGGTCCTTCGTAGGAGTTTTTGGCTTCGGGATCCATTTTACTCCAGGGTGACCAGGCAACAAATTTTTCCATATTATTTAAATGCGGAAAAATGGCTGTGGCTGGTGCATTGATTACAACGGATTGTTCGATGTGCCCTTTGTCAGGCGCGAATGCTAAAACATAGCCAATCACAAGCACCAGCAGGCCGCCAATGCCCAAGCCAATGATTTTTAAAATTTTCATACTGAATGTGGTTTAGTGTGATAGTTTATTTTGGGTTAATGAAAGTAGATAAATTTTTTTGAAAAGTAAAACTACGTATCGTGCAAGTGGTTGTGCGTAGTGATTATTGGAAATGCAGGAAGGTAATTATTCCGCTGCCTGAATATGAATACTTGCTTCGAATAATTGATTTTGGCTGGAAATGGTAAACCCAAAGCCATGAAGAAGCATCACCTGATCGCAAATCCACAGCCCCATACCGATCCCGTAGCTGTGCTCATTTGATTTTTGAAATTCGCCTTTCAGTAGGTCAACCTGATTGAATACTTGTGGCGTAGGGTTGCTGATGCGAAGCAGGATGCCGGGTGTTTGATCGAGGCACACGGATACGGTTGCCTCTTGTGGGGAATACTTCACTGCGTTTTCGAGAAGGTTCTTCAAAACGATTTCCATTTTTTCTGAATCCATGTCCACCAGGGTGCAACCGGCACCCGCATAAAGAGATAAATTGATTTGTATCTTTTTTGTATTCGCCAGTGGCTGTACGCTTTTCAGGCTGGCATAAATCACTTCTTCCAGCGGCTCTCTTTTTTTGCGCAGCGTCAGCGATTCGCTTTTTAACTGGCTGATCAGTAAAAAGTCTTCGACGATGCGATTGAGTTTACGTACTTCCTGCAATTGACTCGAAAGAATTTTTTGCAGGCGCTCATCGGCTTGTGTCATTGATACCGCCAACTCGGTTTGCATGATGGCGAGCGGGGTTTTTAGCTCGTGAGTAGCCGAGGCAAAAAAATTCACTTGATTTTGAATGCTCAACTCCAGCCGAGTAAACATTTCATTCAGTGTGATGGCCAGTAACTGACTTTCGTCGGGCGTGAGTGGAATATCCACCCGATCCATTTTTTTAGCGGCTGTGATTTGGGAAGCAGTTGAGATAATCTTTCGCAGAGGATTGACCATGCGACCTGCCGCCCAAAAGATAAGGGCACCTGCCAACAGAAGTGAGACTGCATTTGCCAGCCATAAGTAGGTTTGCATTTGCCCGATTTGCCGTTCAACAAATGAAGTGCTTCGTGCCAAAGAAATCTGTAACGGCGCGGCATAAGGAATTTCTTTTTTTACAGTCACCACCTTCAATGTATCTGTGATGAGAAAGGAGGATGACGTTTCAACTGATTCGATATCCGGGAAGTCGGGTGAACTAAATAGAGCCCGTGGCTCTTCTGGCGTAAGCTGTCTTACGTCCAGCAGATAACCGGCTGGAGGCAATGGAATAGTAAGCGGATCTAACGAAATGCGACCTTCAATTTTTTCTGCTTCAGCTCGCAACTCCTGTGCGTCGGCCTCATGCAATGTCACTTTTATTTTTTGAAAGATAAGCCAGTTTGCCGGCAGCACCACTACCATAAAGGCCAGAAAAAAAAGTACTGCGGCCTTGGTACGCACGCTTTGGTAGAATGGGATGCGCGTATTCAAAAGTTATTTTTTTAGTAATGTTCCTTCCATGTAATAGCCCACACCCACCTTGGTGTGAATGAGGTCTTCTTTTAGTTTGCGCCGTAGTTGCGACAGATGCACTTCAATAACATTGCTGCTCATATCAAAATTTACTTCCCATATCTTCTCAGCTATTTCGGTTTTAGACAAAACCCGGTTGCAATTGATCAACAAAAGTTCCAGCAGCGAAAATTCGCGGTTTGTCAGCATTACTTCGTTCGATTCAAAAAATACTTTTCGCGAAAGAAGGTTGATTTCCAAATCACCTACTTTGTATGAGGTATACGATTTCGGATCTCCTTTTCGGGTTACCGCGCGAATGCGTGCCAAAAACTCCGGAAACTCAAAGGGCTTTTTGATGTAGTCGATGGCTCCGGCATCCAGACCCCGCACCACGTGCTCGGTTTCGTTCAGGGCACTGATGATCATCACCGGAGTATGGATTTTGAATTGACGCATATTTGCCAATACATCAAATCCATTTTGTCCGGGTAACATGATGTCCAGCACAATCAAATCAAATTTGCCCACTGATGCCAATTCCAACCCCTCGCTTCCGTTCATGGCAGTTTCTACGCTGTATCCGTTTTGTTGAAGCCCTTCTTTTATGAATTGATTGAGCTTGGGCTCATCTTCGATCAATAAGATTTTCATTTTCTTTGGTTTAGGTGTTGCAACTGATTATGACTGGAGGTTAGGGATCTACCAAAAACTCAACTCCGTCAATCACTAGTTTTTTGGGCACCATTACAGCTTGATTGTTTTCATACACTTCACCTTCTTTTTTGATGCGCTCATTGCCCTGCACTTCAATCTGTTTTCCTTTTTTTAATATGTTGCGCAATTGCGATTGAATCTTCTCATTTACTTCAATCAAAATTTCATTGTGAAGGTGTATCGATATCAGTCTGCCCTTTCTATCCAAAATTAGGTTTTTGATTTGCCCGCGTTTTGTGGCGATCACAAAGTCATGTTTGCCGTCCGGATCGCCGTAAAAGTCACGCTCAATTTTTAAGGTATCACCTCCGCTTACGATGGCTTGAATGCCGGGGAACAAAAACGTTTTCGTATCCGTAATCATTTTATCACAATAAACGGTGACGGGTTGTTTTAACTTTTCGATGGCCATTAATTTAGTTCCAAATTCTGCCGGAAAATTCATGCGGATCAATTGCGTTTCGGTTTGCAAGCTAAGCCCAATACAAACACCATTTTGTTTGAAAAGAAAAGAATGAATGGTGCCCTCCACTTTTGCTAGCAGGCCCGAACTCATCACGCGTTTTATCCCTTGGAATGCGAGGGCTTCTCCTTCACGCACCGGGAACTCAACCCCGAAATTGTGAATAGTGGCACCCGGGCGTAGTTTATGAAACTTTTGATTTGCAAAGAAAAAGTTGTTTTCAAGGATGAGGCTGCTATTTTCCGTCAGCACGGCTTTTTTTTCATCCATATCTATTACCTCCTTTATCTTTTGCTCTAAAAGCAATTTCCTGTTTCTGAAGATCGGGTATCGATCCGTGTCACGCTTCCACTGACACGTGAGCAAGTTTTGATCGGATTGAATGGAGACAAGCGAATCTGCCAGGAAGTAGAAAAGCGAATTACGCTGAAACGAATCTTTGAATTTTATTTTAGGCACACGCGACTTCACACTTATTTTAACCGAGGTTCCCACCGGAAACAACTGTAGTATTTCTTTCCCTTGCTGGGAGGGAAATCTTGCCACGCTCGATTGGCCGGCAGATGTGTATTGCATAACAGTATATGCAATGCCGGGTGTCGGAATATATTTTTCAATCACTCCCTCCACCTGAAGCAATTCTACTTTCACTTTTTTTTGTGAAAACGAGAGGTAGGGCACAATCACCAGATATAAGATGCAAATGAATCGGGTCATAACTTTTTTTAGCAATGATCGCTCGCGCTACTGAAATCTATCTGAAGCTACGATTAAGTTTTCTTAAGGTACAAAAACTAAAGTCCTTTTACCACGGCTTCCAGACTGTAGTGATCGGAAAGATCGCTATGATTTTTATGCCACTTTTTTTTGATAATGGTGATCTGCCGGTGGGGTATGTGTGCGGCACTTAGGTTGGGTCGGATCAAGAAGTAATCCAACAATAAACGAAACTCTTTTCGCCGGGTACAGAGATCATTGTAAGGGCGATCCATCGAAAACTGCTGTGTTCCTTTCAATGGCCCATCTTCCGCCTGAAGCGTTTCCAGCATGACCGGGTAGCGAGCGATGCGTTCTTCAAAGTTGGCCGGTAGGGAAGCAGGCACCTGCGGGGGCACTTCCTTCAGCGTATTGAAATCGCCACAAATAATTTGAGGTACATTGGCAAGGAGAGCGGGCTTCAACAATTCATCGTGTAATTGTTGGTACTGGCTGTACATAATTTCCTTCTTGCCAAAGGCCTGCAGGTGCGTGCCAATGACCTGCACTTTTTTTCCATGCACTTCCAGCGTAGCCAGCAACGCACCTTTGCGAGAAAGCCGATCGGGACCACTTTTTTGCCGATAAGTAATTTCGCGTGTTTCGGTAATCGGATACTTGCTGAGAATTAAGACGCCTCCATTGGTTTTAAATGATACTGACTTCTTGTTGAGCACGCGGGTTTGGTGCGGATATTTTTCTTTGAGTTGTTTCACCAAAATGGCACGACTTCGCTGGTAAAACAACTCCTGAAATACGATCACATCGTAGTGGCGTTGTTTGAGTTCTTCCGCAATAATGCGTGCACGCTTGGCTTTGTCATTTCCCTTTACTCCACGCGGCAACATCTGAATGTTCCACGATAAAATTTTGAGGGAGTCTTGTGCCTGGCAAAAACTAATTGAAATTAAAACCAATAGACCGACCAAGAGCAGTCTCATGACAGTTAATGCTAGTCTTTTTTCAGATGCTTGGCCACCAATTCCTTCAGCGATTTCATTTCGCTTTCATCCGAAGTGTTCTTCACATTCAGCATCAGTTCGAACATCGCCTGTTCGCTATAGCCAAGGCGAGAGGCAACCGAAGAACAAAATTTGATTTCTTCTTTGTATAGCCTCTCATCAATTTTCATTAATTGAACCAGACTGAAGATGTAGTTGAATTTTTGGTCAGGGGTAAGGTTATCGGGAATAATGACCTCGTGTGTCTGGTAAAACAAGGTAGACACAGAAGATTCAGGAAATCCGTTGGCTTTGCCGATGTTGGTGATGTAGCTTTTTTCCCGTTCGGCCATTTCACCATCAATCCGCGAAAGGTTTACTAACAGTTTCAATTGTTCCAGCAGTGCCATAGAATCTTTCTTTTGATCAAAAATCAGAAATTTATCGACTAATAAAAATAGGTTGATTTGAATTACCTTACATGCCTATGAATTTTTTGGCACATCTCTACCTTTCTGGCTCTAACCCCCGGGTGCAATTGGGTAATTTCATCGGCGACTTTGTGCGTGGTAAAGATTTGGCAGATCGTTACCACCCTGAAATTGTTCAAGGTATTGAACTTCATCGGCTGATCGACCAATTTACAGACACTCATTCGATTGTGAGGCAAAGCAAAGAGCGGCTGCGGCCAAAGTACCGTCATTATGCCCCTGTGATCGTAGATATTTATTATGACCATTTTTTGGCGATCAACTGGCATTTGTATCACCCGGACTTGCTGCCGGACTTTGCCGAACAATGTTATGCGATGGTGCTACAAAACGAATCCATTTTGCCCGAGCAGGTGAAATGGATGATGCCACACATGGTGAAGGGAAACTGGCTGGTCAACTATGCCCGCATCGAAGGAATTGAGAAGGTATTAGGTGGCATGGCCCGCCGATCAAAGTTTGATTCTAAGATGAATGAAGCCGGCGTGGAATTGGTGCAATACCACAATGAATTTAATGAAGAGTTTAAAGCATTTTTTCCTTTGCTGACGGATGAAGCAGAGCGTTTTCTGACGAATCATTAATTTTACGACATGGAAGTACCTATGATCAACGATCCCGAGCTAAACGGGAAATACCTTGGAACCATCAGTGCTGATTTTGTAAAAGTGTCTGATACCTTGAAAGAAGCTTCGTATCAAATTCGGAAGGCTGGATTTAACCATCCTATTTTTGCTATTTCAAAAGAACCTATCCCCATCGGTCAGTTGCTGATTGATAAGTTATCATTGGAAATTGACTGGAACTACTTTGCCTCGTTTCTGGATGAATTTGTGCAACGCGAGCTGGTGGACAAAGACAAAGAAGAAGAGTTCATAAGTGCATACAAAGACCCCGATGAGTTTTGTTGTCTCTTTGTGGTGGATAAAGAGTTTACGCGCTTTGTTTTTATTCCATATCCGGAGGATTAATTCTACTTATTCAAAACTCTTAAAATGATTCCAGCCTTGTGCCTTCAACGGCACCACGGATTGCTGTTTGGTCACCATCAAATTTTGCTGCGTGTTGCTGTGCATGTGCCCGATAAAATGAATATCAGGATGGTTTTTTAATTTTTCATGATCAGCAGGGGAGATGGTGAACAGTAGCTCATAATCTTCTCCTCCATTCAAGGCGCATGTAATCGGGTCAAGTTTAAATTCAATGGCTGTTTCATAGGTCATCGAATCAATCGGCACGTTCTCTTCAAAAATCTTCACACCTAAGTTAGAGCTCTTACCCAAATGCATCAACTCCGATGCTAGACCATCGGATATGTCAATCATCGAAGTGGGCACAATATTTTTATCAGCTAGTTCATGCACAATATCCATGCGCGCTTCCGGCTTTAGTTGGCGGCCTACGAGGTATTCATATTTTTCCAAATCGGGTTGCATCTCTGGATTCGTCAGAAACACTTGCTTCTCGCGCTCCAACACCTGCAAGCCCAAGTACGCAGCACCCAAGTCTCCCGTCACACAAATAATGTCATTGTTTTTTGCATTACTTCTACGCACCACTTTGTCTTTGGCTACTCTGCCGATTGCAGTAATGGAGATCACCAATCCCGATGCGGATGCAGTCGTATCACCTCCTATCAAATCTACTTTGTAATTTTCGCACGCGGCATGAATGCCACTGTATAAAGCATCTATTGCCTCTATTGAAAAACGATTGCTCAGTGCGAGGCCGATCGTAATTTGCTCAGGCTTTCCATTCATGGCGGCAATGTCAGAGACATTCACCGCTACCGCTTTGTAACCCAGATGTTGCAGCGGCATATACGATAAGTCGAAGTGAATTCCCTCCAGCAACATATCAGTTGTAACCAGCAAATAATCATCGCCTGCATCAACTATTGCTGCATCATCGCCAATGCCCAGTACAGATGTAGGGTTTTGCATGGAAAATTGCTTTTGAATGCGGTCGATCAGGCCAAATTCTCCGATTTGATTCAGTTCGGTGCGGGTTTCTGCCATACGGTAATTTTGTTTAGTCGCTCTGTATGTTGCTTCGTCCGGCAAAAGTACAACTTGAACCGAATACTACCGCCATTTACCGTGTGGCTTAGTATATAGAATCAAACAAAAAAGGAAATATGAAAAAGCTACTTGTACCTTTTATGGCCGCTTTGATCTTTTTCAGTTCATGCCGTGTGGAAAAGCCATATTACCAAACGAAGATTGGTAAGAAGAAACAAAAATATTACAACGACCTGCAGTTTGGCGCTAATAAACATCCGAAGCGGACGTTTTAGAAAACACAGCCGCATGTGCCCGGATAAATTCTTCGTAGCGAGCTTTGGATATGCGTTGCTTTAACTTCAATAGAGTTTGCTGAACTTCTTCTTCAAATCCCAATTGAGCTGCCATCGTACTGTATTCCTTCAACAATCGCACCGAATTGGGCTTGGCCAATAATCCATTCACCAATAGAGAATATGGCTTCAGCCGATCGGTGGCATCCTTGGCATAGAATCGGGAAGAAGCAATCAACCCTTCTTCAAATAAAAAGTTAACATCCGCAAGGTATGCCATGGCTGATTTTACGGCCTCGTTGTTTCCTTTCAGTTGAGCAAGTATTGCATTCAAATAGATGGATTGGTTTCGGTATTCATTCGGCAACCCTTCCTTTAATTGGGATTCTACAAAATCCCATTGTTGGGTAGCAGCACTGAGGAATAAATTCAAAACGCTAATTTCATCAACAATTTTTTTGTCCGTAAGCTGCATGCCGCGTAAGGCTTGCAACTCGCCGATGGCTTTTTGTGCTTCGTCCACGTCATACCACTTTTTACTTCGTTCGATGATTGCCCGCGCGCGAAGGTTGGTGTCGTCTATACTGCTTACTAATTTTTCAAAAAGAACAGAGTCTGCCAGCAAAAAGCGGTAATGACACAATCCGTATTTTTCGAGGTCGGTTAAATTTTCCCATGCTGTAACAGGTTGTTCCAAAACTTTTAAATAGAGTTGTGCTTGCTGCCGCTCCAGCGAATCGGTGGAGGTACTGAGTGAACGCCACAACGGAAGTGCTTCGCGGATACTGTCGGCCTCTGTGTACGCAATGGCCTCTCTCAGTTGCGCGCCTGGCACTTTTTTACCATGGGCAATTTTGTAGTAACGTGCCGCCGTAAGGGCATCGCCTTGCTCTAAAAAGTAAGTAGCTAATAAATTGTAATGCTTACCTTGATCGGTAGCAAACGCCATTTCACGAACGATATCCAGCGCTTTTTTGATTTGATTCTGCTGGTAATAAGCTTGCGCCACTGAAGACAAAAGGAATTCTTTAAAATGTATGTTACCGGGTTTTCGTGCCAGTGCTGCAATCTGGCGAAGTTGAAGTGTATCGATGGTGTTCGCCTGATTTGTGAGCTGATTGCAAAGCAGCGTTGCTACTTTCAAATTGAGTACTGTGTCCTTGGGTACTTCTACCTTCACTTGTAGTGGAAGGTGTTGTGCGTTGGCGAGCGCAAGGGCATTGCTTTGAACGCCGGCATCTTTTGATCCGATCAGTTGCAGCAATGAGTCGGCGGGAAATTTCAAATTTAGTTTTACGCTGGTGGCGAAGAGGTTTGTTTCGGCCGTTACTTTCGTGAGTGACGACTGACGCGCTTTTTGAAAATAGTGAAGAGACGAATCCAACAAACCAATTTGATAAAAGTTTAATCCCTGTGCATTGGCCAGTAAGCCACTGCCTTTCAATATGCCCATTCCCTCTTTCAGTATTTCTCCATTCTTGGTAGCGTTTCCATTGGTGCTGTAGATGTCACTCAAATTCAAAAATGTAAATTCGCTGGGGGTCGTATTGAGCAGCGCATCGTATTCTTTTAATTCTTTGATTGGCTCCAGTTGAATGGCATACAATGTCGCCAATGCATAATGTGCATGATGATTTCGGTTGCGGTAGGCTAGCGACTTACGGTAGTATGCTTCTGCGGTTGAGTAATCGCCTTGCGTGAATTGAATATCGCCTTGTGCATTGTAAACGGATGCGAATGCACGATCAAAGTAACTCGTCAACGGCGACGAGAACGAAAGAAAGGCAAACGTGGCAATCAACCCCATCGTGCGGAAAGTAAAAAATGGCATGGTGGATGGCTTGTATAAAATTTTATATACCTGCACATTCGCCATCAGCATGGGGCCAAAGTTGGACGTTACATAGGCTAAGAAAATGATTCCATAGCCAATGTGAACAAACAAAATAATCTCACTGAAAATCTCTGTGAGCGGGCTGTTGTCGGTGCCGATGGCAAACCCAATGGTAGCAAAAGTGGTAAGTAAGAAACTGAGGTAAAGAAAAACGACGTGAATAGGATTCTCTACCGCATCGCCATACAACGACTCGCGCTCGCGTATGCCCCATACACCCAGCAAAGCGGAAATCATCAGCAGAAAAAATGAATTGACGGTGATGATATCCCAGTAGATATATTTCTCCTGAATCAAAAACGTAATAATCAAATTTGCGAAGTAGATCGCTGAGATGAGAAAGAAGTGCATGGCACTTTTTGATGGAGCGCGACTGCTGCTAACAATCGCTACAAAAAAAGCGACGATTTCGTGTGCTACCATGATGATGAACAACACGCTCATGGCAATACCGGTGAGCAGGCTGTTGCTGGCAAGAACTAAGAATGGTTGTGGCAGTGCGCTAAAGAAAAATAGAATGACACCGATCAGAAGAGCAATGGCTGCGAAGGCGGTGAGCCTGAATTGAAATGAATGATGTGTGCGGAAGGATTGAAAGTAGTACGCCGTGCCCGCAAACAACAGAATAGCTACACCCGAAATGGCTTTGTGACTAATGCCGAAAATCAGGAGTGCTTCCCAATGGAAACTGACCAACATGAGAATGAGGAACCCAACGGCACCCAGAAAAGAGAATCGCTTTAGTGTGGTAATGAAAGTAACAAATACGATGAACCCAGTGGTGATACCCATGAGTAAAACGACGTATAGCCAGGGTGTAGATTGAAGTGCACTTCCGCTGAATGTTTCAAACAACACAAGATTATCAGCCGGCAAATCAACAGTAGATAAGCCCACCGAAAATGATCGAATTGTAGTTTCGATTACTTCTATTTGTTGGAACTGTTCCCATACGAACGCAAGGGAGGTATTTTGAAAGTAGACAAAAAAGAAAATCAACCATATGCCTCCGCCAATTGTGGCCAGAAGCCAAAACAACTTTTGATCACCGGGCGACCACTGTTTCCAAAACCAACGTTTATTCATTGTTTATTCGAGTACTTTAGGAACCCTGAAAAATGCATCGTCCTTTTTGGGCGCATTTTGTAAAACTTCTGTGTGTGTCAAATCAGGCTTCACGACATCTTCGCGCAGAGCATTGATCTCGTGACTCATTGTAGTTAAAGGCTCTACGCCATCGGTGTTCACTTCATTTAGCTTTTCTACGAAGGTGAGCATGTTGCTCATATCGCGCAGCATTTTGTCTGTTTCTTTTTCGTCAATTTCTAGACGCGATAGATGTGCAATTTTGGCTAATGTTTCTGCGTCTAATTTCATGTGTGTTTAATCGTTAGTAGTGACTTTGGCTCTTAACGCAATTGAAAGAGATTTCATGCAACAGCAACTATTTCTTTTTTCAATTCGGTGTCAATGATGGAAAAGACGCGTTGCTTAAGTTCAGAAATATCATTCAATGTCATTCCTTTGGTTTCAATGGGGCTGTGGAAAATAACTTTCACAGTGCCCCTGTGCAATCGCATTTTTTCTTTGTCGGGCAAAATTATCCAATTATAAGGAATGGTGACAGGTACAATCGGGATTTGTTTCTCAATGGCGGTGCGAAAAGCTCCGTCTTTGAACACGCACATCTGTGGAGGCTCTTTTGTTACCATGCCCCCTTCAGGATAAATCACGAGGCTTTTCCCTTCGTCAATGGCTTTCATAGAAGCCACGATGGTATTGAAACGGCTTTTTAAACTGGCTCTATTGACTGTGATGTGCAGCTTTCGATACATAAAACCAAACAGCGGAATCTTCTCCATATCGTTCTTGCCTACGAATATGGTGTCGACCGGATTAAGCCCCATCGTAGGAATATCGAGATACGAGAAATGATTCGGGCAAAAGATGTATTGCTTTGTACGGTCTAGTTTCGTTCGACATTCTACCCGATACGGTAAAAAAGTGAATATGAACATACTCTTTGCCCACCAACGATTGATCTTACCTACCCACTGATGCTGCTTTGGAAAAAAAATGGGGTAAAGCAACAGCGGGAAAAAGAAAAGAAACAAGACACTAAAAATGGCAAAGCCGTAAATAGTATGAACCAGCCGAATAAATTTCATGGCATCACCTTTCTTTGATCTTTTTAATCATTTTCTTTTTTAAGATCGCATGCGCTGAGATTAGTATACGGTGGGGCATAGATCATCTTCATTGTCATTTCACTTGTTGATCGTTCCGGGTTTGGGAATTAAAATCAATTCGGTTTGGCGGCCATCAATGTAGCGAAACCCGGTTTCATCAAAGTATCCATCTTCCTCCAATTGAATGCGCACTTCTTTTTTCCACTCAATCACATACACTGAAGCGTTGAGTTCAATCGAATAGGCCGTGTTGTAGTGCATGGGATAGTCGCCTGTGTGCGGTACGCCCGTTTGCATATCCCACATGCCAATCGTGGTGCCGGCGGCGTGTCCATGAAATCCGATGGGGTGAGTGTAGATGGACGGATTAATGCTGGCCGCAATAGCTTGATTTCGCGAATCGGCCAGAATAGAATTTCCGGTTTTGCCTTCTTTGAAATTGCTTGTTAAAATATCCTGCAGTTTGTTGCCGCGCTTGAAAGCATTTTTCAAATATTCAGGAGCATCCGTTTCGCCTGCTTTTAAAATGTAGGCATGCTGCTGCGTGTCGGTGTTTAGACGCAGATAGGTAATGCCAAAGTCAACATGCAATAAATCGCCCGGCATAATCACGAGCGGCTGTGGTCGTTTGAACATTATCGTTTCCGACTCCTCGCGCTGAATGGAAACCGATGGTTGAAACCACGTATCCAGTTTCAGTCGCTTAATTTCTTCGCGATACCACCACACTACATCTTCGGTAGTGGTCACTCCTGGTTGAATCACTTTGTCAGAAAATCCTTCCGTAATGATTTCATGCGCAATGCGACAGATTTGCTGATAGATCACCATCTCTTTTTCCGTGCGCGTTTCTAACCAGGCCACTGCCAGTTTTTCGGCGGAAGCAACATGCGTGAAGAGGCGCTTGGGCAATGCTGTCAAGAATTGATCGTAGTCATTGGCCGTCATTCCATCGGCATGCCCCCAATGCGGTGCTTTATTGATTCCTATTTTTTTAGGATTTCGCTCGTCAATCAAACGTGCTAATTGTGCCCATTGATCGGGCTGTTGTTCCGGGTCCCAGGCACGCTTAAATACTTTACCCACATCATAGCGTGCTACGGCCATGTATTCTAAGCCTAGATCGTTGCCTTTGTTGTCTTTACCTTTGTCATACACCACCAGCATAGTCGTTCTGCGGGCTGCAAACCAGGTGGCTGGCAGGAGCGTGCGAATCACCGGATCTTCATTGTACTCGCGTGAAATAACCACCCACATGTCAAATCCTTCTCTTCGCATCAAGGTGGGAAGTAATGTGCGCAGCCGATCTTCCAGCAGTTCATCTACCACACGCGCCTGATCGCGCTGTGAAAGTATAGCCGGATATTGGGCAATCGAAAATTTTGAGAATAAGATGAGCGCAACTGTAGCAAAAAAATATTTCATGAAAATGTGGAGTGTAGGTTAAGTATGCAAAATAACACGATTTCAGCGCCTGTGGTAAATGAGCGAATTAAAAATTTACAGCCCGATGTAGTTAAGTTAAGCCCTATTTTAAACCTCAACTCGTTCCTCTCCACAAGAGAGGAGGTCTAGTCGAGCTTAACTTAACTATATTGATTTACAATCTGATTTTTATCTCGCAGCGCTGGTCTTTGAGGAGAGTGCGGGCATTTTCCACCTCCATTTTTGATTTCGAATCGTCCATCTGATCTTTCACAGCCTTTTTAATCTCTTTCATCCGCATCGACTCAATAAATCGCTTCACTTCTTCTTCGTTCTCTAAAATCAGTTTGGGTACCATGGTTGGCTTGTCATCTTCACCTTTGGCCACCATCGTAAAATACGATGAGTTAGTATGTTTTGTGATGCCTGTCTTAACATTTTGCGATTCCACCCGAATGCCCACTACCAATGATGTTTTGCCTACATAATTGACGGAAGCCATCATCGATACCAATTCGCCCACTTCTACCGGTTGCAAAAATTCTACCTGATCTACTGAAACGGTCACACAATACGTTTCGGCATGTTTGCTGGCGGTGGCATACGCTACCTTATCCATGAGGGAGAGCAAAATGCCCCCGTGAATTTTGCCACCAAAGTTGGCGTAAGCCGGAATCATCAATTCGGTGATGGTAGTTTGTGAGGAGCGGACGGGTTTAGCAGAGGTCATCAGTAAGAAGTTGGTTTTTGTTTGATGTGCCTTACTCGAAGTACTCTGATTTCAGTTTCAGTAATACGATAAGTAATTCGGTAGCTGTGGGTGATAAAAAATCGAAAGTCACCTGAATTATTTTTCGTACTCCCTCCACGCTTGTATCTTTTTCATTGCCTCTTCATGTGCCACAAATTGACCTTGCTCTATTTCAGCATCTGCTTTTGCAATTGCTTCATTATAGGCTTCTATACTTTCACCTAAATATTCTTCGTCTTTTTGTCTGGAAAATGTAATCATATTTTGAATGGCATGAATCAATGCCTCATCGTTGATGTGCTGAAGAATATCAACAATTTGATTTTTTTTCTCTTGTAAAGATTCAAATATCATGATTACCCAAATATAAAAACTTTACACCAATTTATTGCTCAACCGGTAGAAGCGCACAAACATGGCGCTGGCTGTTAAGGTGAGGCCAATTAACAGGCCGATCCAAATACCCATGGCACCCCAATCAAAAATAAACGTGAAGCAATAACCCAATGGCAAACCAATGATCCAATACGAAATGAAAATCAAAAGTGAAGGCACCTTCACATCTTGCAATCCGCGTAGCGCACCAATGCAAACGACTTGAGCGCCATCGCTCAATTGAAACAATCCGGCTATAATTAGTAAAGGCCCCGCAATGGAAATTACATTTTCATCGGTGACGTAGAAATGAGGCAACAGATCGCGACCGGCAATGAATAAAATTGCCCACGCACTCATAATCACCATGGCCAATCCCAATAAGGCATAAGCGGCTTGCCGCAGATTGACATAATCTTTCTTTCCTAAAAAATTGCTTACGCGAATAGTGGCGGCTGCCGCCAAACCCGACGTGGTCATGTAACTGATAGTTGCCAAATTGATGGCAATCTGATGTGCGGCCAATGCACTTGTTCCGAGCCAGCCCATCATCACCAACGAAAAGTCAAAAGCAGCTACCTCAAAAATAAATTGCAACCCGGCCGGTAAACCAATATGTAGCATTTTTGAAATGAGTTTTCGGGAGTAGCTGCCAATGGAAAACCCCAATCGGTATTTTTTAAATCGAGGTGCGAAGTACACAAATCCCGCGAAAGCGACGGCCATCAAAATTCTTGAAATCAGTGTGGCGTAACCTGCACCGTTTAGCCCAAGCGCCGGAAATCCGAAGTGACCATAAATCAACACATAGTTAAGACCGATGTTGACAAAGTTACTGGCGATAACAATGATCATCGCAATGCGTGTCAACGAGAGCCCCTCCGTAAATTGACGAAAAGTTTGAAAAATCAGAATGGGGATGAGTGAAAATGTAATGATGCTTAAATAAGGAGTGGCGAGTTCGACCACTTCCGTTGGTTGATGAATATGATACAACACATTCATACCTACAGAAACAATGGCGATCAATACAAAACTGTTGAGCACATTAATGAGCAGTCCATGCTTTAGAATGGAGGCAATCTGTCCGTCATTTCGTTCTCCGTCTGCGGTAGCCACCAGCGGCGTGATGGCGTAGGAAACACCAATGCCAAATAGAAGTAAAAAATTAAAAGCCACGTTTGCCAAACCGGCACCTGCCAGGTGTGGAGCACCTAAGTTGCCCACCATAATGTTATCGGCCACACCCATGGTGACATGCCCCAACTGACTCAGCATGACAGGGTAGGCCAGTTGAAACCCTTCGCGAAGATGTGGCTTGTATTTTTCGATTTGCATGCGCTGCTAATTCTGAGTTTACAAATTTAAGATTCGGGCAACGCGCAAAATTCCCATCACGCTTAGACTGTCGGTTATTTTTCCATCCAGCACCATTCGAAGGGCTTCCGTAAAAGGCAACTTCCACACTTTCATATCAGCCTCGGTTTCATCGCGGTGGTGCGCGCCTTGTGTCAGGTTTTCCGCGAGAAAAACAAATCCCTCTTCATCTGAAACGGAATTAGACAAATGCGTGCGTTGCACCAATTGCCATTCATCAGCTTCTAGACCCGTCTCTTCTTTCAACTCGCGCTTCGCCGATGCGAGTACATCTACACCTATTGGTCCGCCACCTTCAGGAATTTCCCAACTCCATTCATTCAACGGGTAACGATGCTGCCCCACCAGCCAAGTATTTTGCTCTTCATCCAACGCAACAATGCCAATCGCTTTGTTCTTGAAATGAATTTTACCGTAAATACCGTTGCCGCCTGCCGGATTAATGACCTGATGCTGCTCCAGTTTGATCCATGGGTTTTCATAGATGTCTTCGGTGGAGAGGGTTGTCCAAGGGTTTTTATTCATTTGTATGCAAATCGATTAACCTTTGGTACAAATGTGTTTATATCAAGAGGAATTACCAAAAGATGTATCTTTGTTTGTTAAATCAACGGTATGGAATACTCACATCCTAGCTTTCCAAGAATAGTGGTTGATCCTGAAATTTGTTTTGGTAAACCCAGAGTAAAGGATACACGAATGCCAGTGGCTTCTATATTAGCCTATCTAGCGGGTGGCATGTCAATAGATGATTTTCTCAAGGAATTTAATTGGTTGTCCAAAGAAGATGTTTTAGAGGCGATGGCTTTTGCATCGGCTATGATGCAGGATACCTTTTTACCGTTGGAGAGAAGAGTATGAAGTTTTTGTTAAATGAAAATATTCCTCCCTCTTTACAAAGTCTTTTGCAGTCAATCGGATGGGAGTCTACTCACGTAACATTAGTTGGACTCAAAGGAAAGTCGGATAATAAAATTGTAGAATACTGCCTTGAGCATGAATACATAATTATTACTCATGATCTGGATTATGGCAGAATCGTTTCATTATCAGGAAATAAAAGGCCTTCTGTTCTCACATTTCGATTAGAAAAAGTTACGGTTGATGAATTGTTTTCATTAATTGTAGACAACCAAATCAAAATCACACATTATCTTTCAATCGGTGCATTGGTTACGATTGATGCAGAGAATTTGCGGTTCAGGTTATTGCCTGTTGAACGAAAGTGATATGCTTCGATCTTCTTTCTCAAAAAATAAAATCGAAGCCGGTTGTGATGAGGTAGGCCGCGGTTGTTTGGCAGGGCCCGTGGTGGCGGCTGCCGTTATTCTTCCTAAGAAATTTAAGCATCCTCTCCTCAATGACTCCAAGCAGTTGAAGAAAGCAGATCGCGATCAATTGCAGGAAGAAATAAAACAGGCAGCCATTGCCTGGGCCATCGCCGAAGTAAGCCACGAAGAAATTGATCAGATCAATATATTAAATGCTTCTTTCAAAGCCATGCATCTGGCACTTGATCAGTTGCAAACGCGACCGGAACTTTTGTTGATCGATGGAAATAGATTCAAACCGTATCAGCAGATTGAACACAAATGCATTATAAAAGGAGACGCAAAATTTCTTTCGATCGCAGCCGCTTCTGTTTTAGCAAAAACATACCGCGATGAATTGATGGAAAAATTATCGATCAAGTTTCCGGGTTATGGCTGGGCAACCAATGTAGGCTACCCAACACCTGAGCACCGCGAAGGAATAAAGGCGTTGGGTATTACACCGCATCATCGAAGATCATTTCAGTTGTTACCTTCACAATTGGAATTATTTGATTAGTTATTTGTTCAAAGTAATATGTGTCTCATTTTTTTAGCAGTTAATCAACACCCTGTTTATCCACTCATCATTGCCGCAAATCGTGATGAGTTTTATAATCGCCAAACAGCGCCCGCCGATTATTGGCCGGATCATCCCACCATACTAGGTGGCCGCGACTTAGAGGCACAGGGCACTTGGATGGCCATGACTACCAGCGGCAGAATCAGTATGATTACAAATTACCGCGACCCGCAGCATATTGATCCCAAGGCACCGTCACGCGGTCAGTTGGTTTCAGATTTTTTAATTTCAGAACAAACGGCACCTGATTATTTAAAACAAGTAGAATCAAATGGAAAGCGCTACAATGGATATAACCTGATTGTCGGAAATCTCGAAGCACTTTACTACTACTCGAATTATCGTCAGGGAATAAATTTGATCCCTCATGGCATTCATGGACTGAGTAATCACTTGCTTGACACACCTTGGCTCAAAGTAGCACACGGCAAAAAACAATTTCACGATTTAATTCAAAGCCCCGAACTGAATGCTGAGTTGCTTTTTCAGTTTTTAAAGAATGAGGATCGGGCTCCGGATGAACTTTTGCCACAAACCGGAATTGGATTAGAGCGAGAGCGTGCCTTGTCTTCTATGTTCATTAAAACTAGCGGCTACGGCACCCGTTGCTCAACCGTTATTTTCATCAACCAACAACACCAGGTGTACTTTACCGAGCGCGTTTACAACCTTCAGACGTTTGCGCATACCGATCGTACCTATTCATTTCAGATTCACAAATAGTGGTAACATTTTCGCCATCCATCCGTCTGGTAAGCGTCTTTTGTAAATTAAAGTCAATATTTTAGGCCAAAATTGATTTGATTTGAAACTAAATGACGTTGGAACAGTTCAAAGGAGGTAGACTTAAAACCGAAGCAATAAATCAATAGAAGCATGGGCAAAATCATTGAAACACACGAGATATCCAAAGTTTACAAGATGGGTAACAACATTGTAAATGCGTTACAGTCTATTTCCATCTCTATTGATAAAGGCGAGTATGTTGCATTTATGGGGCCTTCCGGTTCCGGAAAGTCAACGCTCATGAATATTGTAGGATGCCTCGATTCACCTTCCAGTGGCCGCTATCGACTGAATAATCAGGAGGTAAGCGAAATGACAGAGAATGAGTTGGCCATGATTCGCAATAAAGAAATCGGATTTGTATTTCAAACTTTCAATTTGTTGCCCCGTGCATCCGCTTTAGAAAATGTAGCTCTTCCATTGATCTATGCAGGCTACTCGAAGGATGAGCGTGAAGAAATGGCTATGGCCGCATTGGAGAGTGTGAACCTAGCGGATCGTTATCACCACCGACCCAACGAACTTTCCGGTGGACAACGTCAGCGCGTTGCCATTGCTCGCGCGTTGGTCAACAACCCGTCCATCATTTTGGCCGATGAGCCTACTGGTAACTTAGATACCAAAACCAGTTACGACATCATGAACCTTTTTCAGGATTTGCATGATAAAGGCAACACCATCATTTTGGTTACGCACGAAGATGATATTGCACACTATTCGCACCGCATTATTCGCTTGCGCGATGGTTTGATTGAGTGGGATCGTAAAAATGAAAATGTAACGCGCAATCCTGCCCAGGCACAAGTCGCCCAACCTTTATAAGCTTATTTTTTTCCAAACCGCAGTCCTAATCCTAACCAGGGAAGAACAGTGAGCCTGTTGGAACTGTTGAAAAAAATACCTGCTGTCAAGGACACGGTTTTTCTGCCGCCGCGAATGCCAAACGAGTGTGTTTGGTTGTTAGCCCTTCCACCAATATAATTTTCTGACACGAGCAAAATGGACTTGCTTGCGCGGATGGCACCGCTGACGATCAGCAGAGGCTGAGTGGTATTTTCAGAATTATAAAACTGGCCGTAACCAACTGTGATGTTTGCGTTGGGCGAGCCAAAGGTGCCAAAGCCATATCCGATAATAAACCTTTTTTCATCGGTAATTAAAATACGGCCTAGCGAAAAAGAGGAATACATAAACGAAGCTCCCACCGTGATTTTGTTTGCGATAATGGGTATGCTGAGCCGCACATTTCCCCACAACATACCGGCAGGAATCACGCCACCAACTCCCACTTGAATGTTATTGGTGATACCTACATTCAGTTGATTGTAAACAACCCAAAGATTCTGGTAGTACCATTCCCCTTTCCGCAAAGAGTATCCGCTGGGCGAAAAGACATAACTGATGTTCGAAATTTTTCCCCAATAGTGGCCATTGACAACCTCAGCGGCACTGACTTTTTTTGTTTCGATGATTTCTTTTTTCGGGATGTTTGCAAAAGATTCACCGGAGTTATTCTCCACTTGAAGCGTAAGAGATGAATCGTTCTCCATCACAATTTTGCCTACAAACGATTTTCCGCTCCGCGTCTTGATTAACCGGAGTTCTGTACTATTCGACTGAGTTGTAGCAGGGGCTTGCCCATAGACCACGTGAGAGAGAATAAACCAAATCAAAAGCTGAGGCCCTTTTTTCATATCGAATTACGATGAGAAGTTAGCGATTTGTTTTATCCTCACATAACTCAACCAGTACGCCGTTAGTCGTTTTGGGATGTAAAAAAACGATTCGCTTGTTGTCTGCTCCATCTTTAGGCTGCTGAGCCAGTAGTGAAAAACCGGCATCTGATTTTTCTTTCATTACATTTTCAATATTGCTTACACCAAAGGCCAGGTGATGAATTCCTTCGCCTTTTTTTTCGATAAAGGTAGCGATGGGCGAATCGGGGCGAGTGGCTTCTAATAATTCTATTTTGACTCCTCCGATATCAAAAAAAGCGGTGCGCACACCTTCGCTTTCCACTTCTTCAATTTTATAGTGCGGTTTGCCTAACAATTTGGCAAACAACCGATTCGAATCCTCCAGGTTTTTAACGGCTATGCCAATGTGCTCTAATTTTTCCATAATGAGAGAATGGTCAGGTTTTTATTAATTTTGAGCTGAAATTGGGAAACTTTTAGGAGTTTCTGGAAGTTTAGTTAAACACAATGCCAAAAATTAATCTCGATACAGTAAGCGATGTTCACGTAGAGGCCGCACGGGTGCAGCAACAAATCAAGGATTACCTCGGTTTGCGCACCAGCGACTTGATGTTTGAATACGGTGTGGTGGAGGGAAAGACCAAATTGGATCTGATTACGATTAATCCCCGCCACAATCAGTCCTTTTTATTCCATACTGAAACAGGTGCAGACAAGGTGGATGCGCTGCGTAAAATGTGGGATTATGTGCAGAACTATAAGGAAAAGGAAAATTCATATACCATTCAGTGGGTGACTAAAAGCGATAGTGAATTGCACACATCGTATTTCCGGGCGGGCAATATTTTAGAAGCATTAGAGAAACTGTATTACGGACGAGACAGGAACACAATCACTGTTTTTAGTGTTGTATTGAATCCTGTGTCATAATGGTCGTTCAAATAGATAGAAATTAGACTATGATTAGCGTTACAGAAAAAGCCAAAGAGAGACTTGTAAACCTACGTGTAGAGGAAGGCAAAACTCAAGATCATAATATTCGTGTTTCAGTGAAAGGTGGAGGTTGCTCTGGCCTGATGTACGACTTGGGTTTTGACGCTGAAATAAAACCGGCCGATCAAGTATTTGAAGATAAAGGAATCAAAATATTGGTGGATAAAAAGAGCCTGCTTTACTTGCTGGGCACCACACTCGATTTTTCAGATGGTTTGAATGGAAAGGGTTTTCAATTTATCAACCCCAATGCTTCGCGCACCTGCGGTTGCGGAGAGAGTTTTTCGGTTTAGAGTTTAATTAGACTCAAATCGAGAATAAAACCATCCAGCAACCCTTCTCCTTTTATTTCTTTATCGAATCCGGTAATCTTTTCAACACTTCCGTCAGAACGATAGATGTGAGTTATCTTCTTTGAAGGATCAAGCAACCAAGCAAGGTTTGCTCCATTAGCGATCCAGATTTTCATCTTTTTTTGAAGTTCTTCCAAATGATCCGTTTTGGACATAATTTCGATTACAAATTCCGGACAGAGTGGTGCAAATCTGTTTTGGTCTCCTTCTGATAAAGACTCCCATTTTTCGGAAGAAACCCAGGAAGCATCCGGTGATAAAACGGAGCGATCGGGTAGCGTAAAACCTGTAGAAGAATCAAAAACCTCTCCTTTTTCTTCTTCAAAATTCCAATTTGACAATTGTCTTAGTATTTCAGTATTTATTTTTCCTGAAAAGGCATTGGTTGGTGACATAAGTACGATTTCCAGTTTGCTATTTCTTTCAATGCGCAGGTCTTTGTTTTCCTGGCAAAACCAAAGAAACTCTTCATCGCTCATGGCGTTGGTGATGCGATCTTTTAAGATGATAGTTTCCATGTGGGAATTATACTTTAAAAATAATCAAAAATCAGTTACAGAGCGGCTATGCACTTCAATTCAATTGCAATGGGTGTAGGAAGCGCATTCACTTCCACGGTAGTTCGACAAGGTTGGTTATCGGTAAAATACTGGGCGTAGATTTTATTGAACGTTTTAAAATCATTTTTCATGTTGGTAAGAAAAACAGTTACGTCCACCAGGTCTTTCCACTGCGCCCCCGATGATTCTAAAATCAATTTCACATTTTGAAAAACAGCGTGGCACTGCTTCTCAATATCATAAGCCACAATTTCTCCCTGATCGTTCAGGGTTACGCCGGGAATATCTTTCGAACCACGTTGACGTGGACCTACCCCGGAAAGAAACAATAAGTTGCCCACTCTGCGTGCGTGGGGATAAGCGCCTACAGGTTCGGGTGCTTGCTGTGATGAGATGATTTTATTTTCCATAACATTAGTCAATTCCAAAAACATAACTAGCCCACAAGCTTTGCCAGTCAGCGCCAGCGGTTTCCGCAGGAATCATTTTTACCGTGCTCACCATCCATTCACCTTTCGCGTTAATCGGAAAGGTTAGTGTGCCATCATTTTCGGTATACAAATTTTGAAGAAAAGTGGTGGTGCCAATTTTTGTCCACACTTTCACCAACTGATGGGGGTTTGGTTTGCCGTCAAACAAAACAGTACACGTGAGGTAATCGCCCACTTTCAGAGTGTAGGGATTTTTCATCAGGATTATTTCATTGCGAAAACCGATCTTTTTCTTGTAAGTGTCATCGGTTTTGTCACCCACTTGAACGAGCAGTTTTGCAAATCGCTTGTAATATTCTTTGGATGGAAGATTGGTGGTGTTGTTTTCTTTGCGAAGGGCGATAATATTTTCCAATCCATCTTCTTCCAAATAGCTATTAAATTTAGCTGCATCCAATTCAATGAAGGCATTGTTGCTTTCCAACGTTACTAAATGCGTGCCTGACTCAGTAAGTATCAGTTGTAGTTTTTCTTTTTCTTGAGGCTTCAGTTGTGAACGTACGTCTTTCACTTTTGTGAGGTGATGCAAATCTAACTTCTCAACCTTATGGCGGTTCAGATCCCAAAGCTCTCCTTCAAAGTTTTCGCCTACCATCAATTTCAAAGGCATGTTTTCACCAACGGCAAACCGATACTTTTTAGGCTGCATCCAAAATTCATGTGACGAGCAAAGCACCCCGATGGCGAGTAAAGTAACAACTAAAGATATTTTCTGCCGAGTCTTCATTTCTTTTGATTCATTAGGGTTTCAATTTCATCCGCTTCAATCGGAACGTTCTTCATCAAGTCGGTATTGCGCTGTGTACCAATCACCACATTGTTTTCAATCCGAATGCCCAGTCCTTCCTCTTTGATGTAGATGCCCGGCTCAATCGTCCACACTTGACCTTCCTTAACTTTTGCATGCATGTTTCCTACATCGTGTACATCTAAACCCAACATGTGTGAGGTGCCGTGCATGAAGTAATTTTGAAAGGCCGGTTTTTCCTTCTGCTGATTTTTTACATCTGTCTTTGAGATCAGGCGTAAGCCAATCAATTCACTTTCTATCAGCTTTTGAATTTCTTTGTGATATTCAAAATAAACGACACCCGGTCGCAGCATTTTATTGGCAGCGCGCATCACGCGCAACACGGCATTGTAAACATCGCGTTGCCGCTTGGTGTAGCGGCCGTTCACCGGAATGGAACGAGTAAGGTCGGCGTTGTAATTGGCATATTCCGCACCCACATCCAGCAATAAAATATCTCCGTCATTACAAACCTTATCGTTTTCAATGTAATGCAACACACATGAATTTGACCCCGAGGCAATGATAGGAGTGTAGGCAAACCCCCGTGAACCGTTTCTCAAAAACTCATGCGCATATTCGGCTTCAATTTCATATTCTTTTACGCCCGGCTTCACAAACTTTAGCACTCTGCGGAAAGCGCTTTCAGTAATGTTACAAGCCTGTTGCATTAAGTCAATTTCAATAGGTGATTTCACACTTCGCAATTGCGCCATCAATGGAGCCACGCGTTGATACTCATGCAGTGGATAATTCTTTTTACACCACTCAATGAAACGCGCATCGCGGGTTTCTACTTTTATTTCCGAGCGATAATGTTCGTTGGTATTGAGATACACATTTTCTACGCCACCCATCGTCATCATGTGGTGGAAGAGTCGACTGAATTCAGATGTCCACACAATGGTTTCTACACCGGTAAGTTCTCGCGCTTCTTCTTTGGTCAGTTTGTGTCCTTCCCATGTGGCTATTTGTTCATTTGTCTCTTGAAGAAACAATACCTCGCGGTATTTTTTATCCGGAAAGTCTGGACAGATTACCAGGATGCTGTTCTCCTGATCTACCCCGCTTAGATAAAACAGGTCGTTGTTTTGGCGAAAGGGTAGGTGGCCATCGGCATTGGTTGGCATGAGGTCGTTGGAATTGAACAAAGCCAGCGATTGAGACTTCAGGGCCTTTGTCAATTTTTTGCGGTTGGTGATAAACAGTTGGGAATCAATTTTTCGGTAGCGCATTTCTGTTTCAATATTCAGTTCGGATATAAAAGTAAAATTAAAATTTGATCGGAGCCGATATTCCGGGAAAGCAGAAAGCATCCATTGATCACAGAATCCCAAAGCCCTTTTTATTTGATTTTTAAACCCTGCCGATTCTATGCCTAATGCCTTGGGTTAGTTACCTTTGCCCTTCAAAATCTTGAAATAAATGACGGGAATGGAGAATATCCGCAATTTTTGCATCATTGCGCACATCGATCACGGCAAAAGTACGCTGGCAGACAGGCTTTTAGAGTTTACGGGCACCCTTACCAATCGCCAAATGCAGGCGCAGGTGTTGGATAACATGGATTTGGAGCGCGAAAAGGGCATTACCATAAAGGCACATGCCATTCAGATGAACTACAAGTTTGAAGGCGTGGAATATACCCTGAACTTGATTGATACGCCTGGCCACGTTGATTTTTCATACGAAGTGTCGAGGTCCATTGCAGCTTGTGAAGGTGCACTGCTCATTGTAGATGCAGCCCAAGGCATACAAGCTCAGACCATTTCCAATTTATACCTCGCGCTGGAACATAACCTGGAGATCATTCCCATCTTAAATAAAATCGACTTACCAGCGGCCATGCCGGAGGAGGTAACAGATCAGATTGTAGATTTGATAGGATGCGAAAGGGAGGCTGTTTTGAAGGCAAGCGCCAAAGAAGGAAAAGGAATTCAAGAGATATTAGAAGCGGTAATCAGACGAGTTCCTCACCCCAAAGGCGATCCGAAGGCTCCACTCCAAGCCATGATTTTTGATTTAGTTTTTAATTCCTTTAGAGGTATTGAAGTTTACTACCGCGTGTTTAATGGCACCATGCGCAAAAACGATCAACTTCGGTTTGTCAACGCAGGCAAAGAATATGGCGCAGATGAAATTGGTGTTTTGAAATTGGATAAACACCCACGCCAAGAGATAAGCGCAGGCAACGTAGGCTACCTCATTTCGGGCATCAAGGTGGCGAAAGAGGTGAAAGTGGGAGATACCATCACGCTGGTTTCAAATCCAGGCGAAGCGTTGCAAGGTTATGAAGACGTAAAGCCGATGGTTTTTGCCGGAATCTATCCGGTGGATACGATTGAGTTTGAAGAACTCCGTAGCTCTATGGAGAAATTGCAATTGAATGATGCATCGCTGGTGTGGGAGCCCGAAACTTCGGCTGCGCTGGGGTTTGGATTCCGCTGCGGATTTTTGGGCATGTTGCACATGGAAATCATTCAGGAGCGGTTGGAGCGTGAATTCAACATGACGGTAATTACCACCGTTCCTTCGGTACAATTCAAAGCCATGCTTACCAATGGCAAAATGATTGAGATCAATGCGCCTTCTGAAATGCCTGATCCTACCACCATGGATTACATTGAAGAGCCATACATCGCAGCACAGATCATTAGCAAATCAGAATTTATCGGTGCGATCATTGGACTGTGCATGGATAAACGAGGCATCATCAAAAATCAAGTTTACTTAACGACCGATCGCGTTGAGCTAACATTTGAAATGCCGTTGTCTGAAATTGTATTCGACTTCTTTGATAAGTTAAAATCGATTTCAAGAGGATATGCTTCACTCGATTATCAACTCATCGGCTTCCGCGAAAGCGACATGGTGAAGTTGGATGTGATGCTCAACGGAGATAAAGTAGATGCTTTGTCAGCCATTGTTCATCGTGCGAAATCGTACGAGTGGGGAAGGAAGTTGTGCGAAAAATTGAAAGAGTTGATTCCACGTCAAATGTTTGAGATTGCCATTCAGGCGAGTATCGGGCAGAAAATTATTGCACGTGAAACGGTGAGTGCTATTCGTAAAAACGTGTTAGCAAAATGTTATGGTGGTGATATTTCACGTAAGAGAAAACTTTTGGAGAAGCAGAAGAAAGGAAAGAAGCGGATGCGTCAGGTGGGCAACGTAGAGATTCCACAAGAAGCATTTATGGCTGTTTTAAAAATCGAATAACCTAATTAGAAAATTCGGTGATTCGATAATTTGATAATTGGCTAAAACAGAATTGTAAGCAAATAAGAAGGTTTCAATGACAGCACCAACACCATACACTCTCATTGATGGCCGCAAGGTTTCATCAGACATAAAATTAGAGCTTGCCGCTAAAGTGGCTGAGCGTAAAAAGCTTGGAAAGAAGATTCCACATTTGGCCATTATTTTGGTAGGGGATGATGGTGCGAGCCAAACGTATGTCGATCACAAAGTGAAAGCGTGTAAGGAAGTGGGCTTTCATTATACCATGATGCGCTTTGCTGATACCATCAGTGAAGATAAGCTGATGAAACACATCGATCATGTAAACAATGATGAAGATGTAGACGGATTTATTGTGCAGCTTCCATTGCCGCCGCACATTTCGGTAGAAAATATTACCGAGAAAATCAGATCAGATAAAGATGTGGATGGATTCACCAACCATAATTTCGGAAGTATCATTTCAAAAAATCCTTTGCTGATGCCGGCTACTCCATTCGGTGTAATGGAACTTCTGCGCAGATACAACATTGAAACCGAAGGAAAGAATTGTGTGGTGGTAGGAGCTAGTCGATTAGTCGGGGCACCATTGAGTATGATGTTGGTGGAACAAGGAAGAGCCACTGTTACCATCTGTCATAAATACACGAATGATTTAGCTTCTATTACCCGTCAGGCCGATATTTTGATGGTAGGTGTAGGAAAGCCTGGTCTAATTACTGCAGATATGGTGAAAGAAGGTGCAGTGGTAATTGATATTGGTACTACACGAGTGGAAGGCCCACAATTCAAGAATGGTTATTCCCTAAAAGGAGATGTTGAATTCAAGGAGGTGGCAGCAAAAGCATCTTATATCACGCCTGTGCCGGGTGGCGTTGGCCCAATGACAATTGCGTCGCTGCTGATGAACACTATGAGAGCGGCTGAAAATTTGAATCCTTAATTCATTTTCAGAAAACGGTTCAAAATAGAAGAGGTGTATGAATGAGAGTGTACAAGTTGAAACAGCAATCGTGAATTCGGAGCTTCCGGTGATGGAAGATTTCTACACCATTCAGGGAGAAGGATTTTATCAGGGAAATGCAGCTTATTTTATTCGCTTGGGCGGATGTGAGGTGCGTTGCGTTTGGTGCGATGTAAAAGATAGTTGGGATGTAAATGCGCATCCAAAACAAGAAATTACATCATTGGTTAATAAAGCAAAAGAAAGCGGTACCAACATAGTTGTTATTACGGGAGGCGAACCTTCTATGCACAATCTCGACAACCTGACTCAATCGTTGAAGTTAGCCGGACTTCGAACGCACATTGAAACATCCGGAGCGTATCCGTTAACAGGAACGTGGGATTGGATATGTTTTTCTCCCAAGAAATTTAAGGCTCCCCATGCAACAGTGCCTGTTTTAGCCAACGAGTTGAAAGCGGTAATCTTTCATAAAACAGATTTTGAGTGGGCGGAAGAGTTCGCAGCTAAGGTTTCACCCAATTGTCAACTCTATCTTCAGCCGGAATGGTCGAAAGAAGACGACATGCTTCCGCAGATTGTTAACTATGTGAAGAAGCACCCTCAATGGAAAATATCACTGCAGGTACACAAATACATGAATATCCCCTGATTGATGCATTTGACTGATTTTGTAAATACATTGAATGAATGGGGACAACAACAAGTCCCTTTTTTGTTTTTGGTAGACTATGAGATGAAGAAGCCACTTGTCTGGAAACTAAGTGAAATAGATCGCTCAGAGTTGCTTTATAATTTTCATGGTGTTACGAATGCATCATCGGTGTTGAAGAACCATTCGCTGAGTTTCCAGATCGAAACGCCGGAAATAGCTTCGTATGAAAAGAAGTTTCATGCAGTAATGCAATCTTTAAATCGGGGTGATACTTTTTTGGCAAATTTGACTGACCGCACGGCGATCCAAGTAAACGCCTCATTAAAAGATATTTTTTATTTAAGTCAGGCACGCTATAAGATCTGGTATCGTAATGAATTTGTCGTTTTCTCACCCGAAATATTTATTCAGATTCGCGATCAGCGCATTTATTCTTTTCCCATGAAAGGAACTATTGATGCTTCGATACCGAATGCAGCGCAGGTTATTTTGTCAAATGAAAAAGAAATGGCTGAGCATATCACCATGGTAGACTTGATTCGCAATGACTTAAGCCTGATAGCAAATGCCGTTCAGGTTACTAAGTTTAGATATGTTGAAGAGGTGAAAACGAATCAGCGCAATTTGTTGCAAGTAAGTTCACAAATAGAAGGAGAATTACCTGAAGATTATTTACGGCGTCTCGGAGATATTCTTATTGCTTTGTTGCCTGCTGGTTCCATTTCCGGAGCACCTAAACGAAAGACATGCGAGATTTTGGCTTCTGTTGAAGGCAAAGATCGGGGCTTCTACACTGGAATATGCGGCTATTTCGATGGACGGCAACTAGATGCCGGAGTGATGATTCGATACATCGAGCGAGAAAATGAAAATCTTTTTTTCAGAAGCGGAGGAGGCATCACCACACAAAGTAATTTGCAAGATGAGTTTCAGGAGTTAATTAATAAAGTGTATGTCCCGATTTCTTGAAACAATAAAATTACTGGATGGTGAGTTTTATAATCTGGAATATCACCAGCAAAGATTGAGTGCAACCTGCCGTCATTTTAAATTCTCAGCTTTTCAACTGAAAGGTTTTTTGAATGACCAAACTATTCCCCGCAAGGGACTTTTTAAATGCAGAGTTATTTATGGTGTTGATGGAGCTACGTTTGAATGCGTTCCTTATCACGCCAAATCAATCAAGTCACTCAAGCTGGTAGAGTCCGACTCAATCGATTATCAATTTAAATGGGAGGATAGGTCCGCATTGAATCAATTGTTTAATCAGAAAGGACATGCCGACGATGTGATCATTGTAAAAAATGGAGTAGTTACTGATTCGTCCTACGCCAACCTGATTTTTTGGGATGGAAAAAGTTGGTTCACACCATTCGAGCCTTTGTTACGAGGAACTCAAAGACAGTTTATGTTAGAAAGCGAAGTAATCAGGCCAACAAGCATTTCAATCACTGACCTTCGTAAATTTGAGAAAGTCAAATTGATCAACTCCATGTTGGGAATGAATGGGCCGGAAATTTCTGTAGCAAATATTATTATTTGAAAATGAAGTATTGTTTTAAAGTTTTATGGGTGTTTTGTTTATTGATTAATGCGGCTGCACAAGCGCAAGATATACTCAGCACAAAATCCAAAAAAGCAAAAGAGTATTATCTGGCTTCCGATAATTTTCGCGTGCGAGGCCAATTAGATCAGGCAATTGATTTACTAAAAAAAGCAATTGATAAAGACGAAAAATTTGAAGAGGCATATTTTCGATTGGCACTCACCTATCGCAGTGCCAACAATTTGCAGGCAGCAAGTGAAATGTTAGAGAAAGGCCTTAGGCTAACCACCTTTCCTGCCAAAGTTAAAACCTATCACTTTACCTTAAGTGAATGTTATCTGCGACAAGGGAAATACGATTTAGCGTTAAAGAGTGCCAATCAATTTATCAACGATGAGAAATTTGATAAAGCAAAGTTGGCTCAAATGAAAGTTTGGAAAGGTCAATGCGAATTTGCGTTGGCAAATCAGGGTCAATCTTTGGCGTATCAACTTAAACCCCTTTCAGATACAGTCAACGCATTTCCCCTACAATATTTCCCCACCATCACAGCTGATGAGAAAGAATTAATCTTTACCATGCGTATGGGAATTGACCACAACGCTAATGAAGATATTATGGTGTCCACGCGCGATAAGAATAATCGTTGGACTAAACCTGTCTCGATTTCACAACAGATCAATTCTGATTTTCGCGAAGGGGCCTCCACCATTTCAGCCGATGGCCGTACATTGATTTTTACCATTTGCGGACCCCGTGGTTGCGATCTATATGAAAGTAATAAAGTAGGCGATGAATGGAGTGAACCTAATAGTTTAGGATCAGCCGTCAATTCATCCGGTTGGGAGGCACAGCCCTCGCTCTCTTCCGATGGCAATGAACTTTATTTTGTGTCTGAAAGAAAAGGAGGGTTAGGAGGTTATGATATCTGGTATTCCCGCAAGGGTGATAATGGCAATTGGACCAAAGCAGTAAACGTAGGCGCGCCCATCAACACGCCGTTCAATGAGATCGCCCCATACATCCATGTCAATAACCAAAACTTGTATTTTGCTTCCAATGGATTGCCGGGTTTTGGTAGTTACGATATTTATGTCGCCGAGAAAAAAGGAGACACTTGGCAAGCACCTGAAAATATGGGGGCGCCACTAAACGATTTCGAAGATCAATATTCGTTTACCGTAACAAGTAATGGAAAGGTAGCCTATTATTCCAAAGAGGAGGGGAGAGATCATAGCAAGATATTTACCACCCCAATTCCAGAGCGCTTTCAAATAAGCAGAAAAGGAAATGTGGTGAGCGGACGAGTAACTGATGCGGTTACGAAAAAACCATTGAAAGCAAAAATTGAATTAAAAGAACTGAGCAGTAACATCACCATCACGCATGTTTTATCAGATTCGATTACAGGAAGCTATTTAATTGTCGTTCCGGGCAAATCGGAATATGCATTGTTTGTAAACGAACCCGGTTATTTATTTCAAAGCCGTAATTTCAATTACAGCGATATCGATTTAACTCAGGCTATCCGAGTTGACTTGGAGCTTTTCCCTGCAGGACAGAATTCAGCCATCGTACTAGAGAATATCTTCTTTGAAACGAATCAGTTTGAATTATTAAACAAATCCTCTTCTGAGCTTGATCATCTGGTCGCCTACTTACTCGAGAACCCAGCCATTAACATAGAGATCAGCGGTCATACCGATAATGAGGGCACAGACAGCTATAATCAACAACTTTCAATGAAGAGGGCTCATTCCGTGGGCACATATTTAAAAAATCGGGGAATTCATCCAGATCGTGTAGTGGAAAGGGGGTATGGCTCAAAAAAGCCGCTTTATCCCAATGATTCTGAGGCAAATCGTCAAAAAAACAGAAGAATCCAACTGAAAATCATGAAATAACAAATTGCAAACGTTTGAAAATTCTTTATTTAGACTCAATATTAATTGGATATTATATTTTGGTAACTAAATTTGCCCTTTGTTGATTAGTATTCTTAGTTAAAATTTAAACTAAAAAGTATGAGGAAAAATTTACTAGTGAGAATGTTGCCTCTGTTGCTTGCGCTGATAACGAGCGTAGCTTGGGCGCAAGAGAGAACGGTGACAGGTAAAGTGACATCTGCAGATGATGGCTCTGGATTACCTGGTGTGAACGTGTTGGTAAAGGGCACAACCAATGGTACAGTTACTGATGTAGAAGGAAAGTATTCTATATCTGTTTCTTCGGGAAAACTCGTGTTTTCATTCATTGGATACACTACCCAAGAAGTTGAGATCGGTGATCGCTCAACAGTAGATGTTCAATTGGCTTCAGATGTTACCCAGCTTTCAGAAATTGTGGTAACAGCTCAAGGTATTGACAAGGACAAGAAGAGTATCGGATACTCTGTTCAAACCGTTAAGGGTGGTGACATCGCTCAGCGGTCAGAAACAAACTTGCTCAACTCATTGCAAGGTAAATTGGCGGGTGTGAATATCAGCAGTGCCAGCGGTGCTGCTGGATCAAGCACAAACATCAATATTCGTGGTGTTACCTCTTTTAGCGGTAGCAACCAACCATTGATCGTTGTGGATGGTATCATTTTTAACAACGATGTAAATAATACTCAAAATACATTGTTTGGTTCACAGCCATCTAACCGTTTAAATGATATTAGCCCAGAAAACATCGAATCCTTAAACGTATTGAAAGGACCTGGTGCGGCTGTATTGTACGGTTCAAGAGCTGCTAACGGCGTAATTGTAATCACAACAAAAAAGGGAGCGAAGGTTTCTGGTAAGACAGAGGTTACATTTACATCATCTCTGAATTTTCAGGATGTGTATGGCTTGCCAAAGTTCCAAAATCAATATGGACAAGGTGTAAACAATGATTTCAACAACGGATCAAGCAACTCATGGGGCCCTGCATTTGGTGCACCAGGTTCACCTACTACAGTTACTACCTTACAAGGTGCAACTGTTCCTTATATTGCATATCCTGATAACGTTTCTGGTTTTTATAAGCAAGGCAGAATTTTTCAAAACGGTGTTAACGTAGCATCTGGCGATAAAGATAAAAACGTCTCTTTATCGATCTCAAATACTACTCAAGATGGTATTATTCCAGGTACAACATATACTAGAAATAGTGTTCAATTTGGTGGTTCTACCAAGCTGGACAATGGGTTGAAGGTTGGATCTTCGATTACATATGTTCAAAGTACACAATCAGGTATTACCTCTGGAAATGGAGGTAGTGCATTAGGTCAGTTAACACGTATTCCGAGAAGCTATAACCTGATCGGAGATCCGTATCAAACTGCTACTGGTAGAAGTATTTATTATAATGCCGCGCAAAACCACCCACTATGGAGTACTCAAAATGAGACATTTAACTCTACAGTTGACCGCGTTTTTGGTTTTGTTACTCTGGGGTATGATATCAAGCCATGGTTAAATGTTACTTACCGCGGAACAGCCGACGTATTCTTCGATAGAAGAAAGCAAGTTTTAGCCATTGGCTCAGCCAGAGCACCGACCGGTCAAATTACTGAAGATGCGATTTTCAATTCAGAGATCAACGGCGATTTGATGATCAGAGCTTCAAAAGACAATTTGTTTGTTGAAGGTTTAAGCGGAAGTATTTTGTTAGGTCAAAACATTAACCAACGTAAATTCCAAAATACAACGGCAGATGCAAATACGTTAACCATCCCTGGCTTCAATAACCTTAGCAATGGTAGCGTGTTTACAGCGACAGGAGAGTCAAATTCAGTGAGAAGGTTAGTGGGTTATTATGCTGATATTTCACTTAGCTATAAGAACTACCTATTCTTGACTTTGCAAGGTCGTGTGGATCAATCGTCCACTTTACCAAAGGCGAATAGCTCTTTCTTCTATCCCGGGGTTTCATTTAGCTTTGTGCCAACGGATGCATTCGATATTAAATCAAATATACTTTCTGATTTAAAAGTAAGAGGAAGTGTAGCAAGAGTAGGTAAAGATGCAGGCGTATACTTGTTGAATTCTGTGTTTGTAACAGGAGGTTACGGAAACAACGTAGCTAGCATCACATTCCCGATCACCGTTGGTTCGGCTATTCCGGGTTTTGTACCTAGCTCACGCATTGGTAGCAATACCCTAACACCTGAATTTACTACATCCTATGATGGAGGTATTAGCTTTGGACTATTCAAGAACAGAATCAATTTTGACGTAGGTTATTTCTACTCAGAAAGTTCTAATCAAATCTTCAACGTTGCTATTTCAAGTTCATCTGGTTTTGATACAAGAACGACCAATGTGGGCCTTATTACGAATAAAGGTTGGGAAGTTGAAATTTCAGGTACTCCGATCAAGACCCCAACATTTACGTGGGAGATTTCTGGTAACTTTAGCCGCTTGCGGAATGAAGTTGTTAAAATCGCTGATGGTGTAACGAGCTCAACAATTCCTGGTAACTCATTCACAGGCATTTCTCCTTCCATTAAGGAAGGTTCTCCTTATGGAGTAATCATTGGAACAGATTTTGCAACAAATCCTGCTGGTCAACGGTTGGTGAACCCGGCTACCGGTTTGTATCAACCTGGTGTTCCTAATCAGGTAATAGCTAACCCTAACCCAGAATGGACTGCCGGTTTAACCAATACGTTGATGTATAAAGGCTTTACCTTATCTGCACTTTTGGATATTCGCTATGGTGGTGATCTCTACTCATTCGGATGGACAGATTTGCGCGGAAACGGTTCGTTAGAAATAACTGCTGTTGATAGAAGCTTACCTCGTGTACTACCTGGCGTAATTGATGTAAACGGAGATGGATCATCTTATATTCCTAACAACATTCAAATCAGTGCACAAAGCTACTGGGGTGGATTGGGAGGTTTAGCTGGAAAGGCAGCCGTGTTCAATGCTACCACCTACAGACTCAGAGAACTTTCATTAAACTATGAGTTGCCTAAGAAATGGTTAGGAAAAACCCCTCTTGGCTCGGTAAGTATCGGAGTAAGTGGACGTAACTTGTTTTTCTATGCGCCGTATGCTCCTGGCGATCCAGGGGTGAATACTCAAGGAGCTGGAAACATTCAAGGTTTGGATCTGAATGGTGCTCCACAAACTAGAAACTATGGTTTCAATGTTAGAATCACTTTATAAAATAGAATATGAGAAATAAAATTATATACAGAGTATTGCTATTGATCCCTGCATTATTTTTTCTGGGATGTGATAGCTTCTTGGATGTGAACAAAAATCCAAACAGCCCTGAAAGTGTACCCGCATCCGTATTGTTGCCTACCGGATTAGCCGGTTCAGCATTCGCCAACGGAAACGAACTCAATCGTTTCGCGTCTACCATTATGGACTACAACTATGGTGCCGGCGGCGGCCCCGCTGGTTGGGATATCTACAATACCAGTGGTGGTGATTTCGGAAACCAATGGAGATTTGAGATTTATGGTGGAGCACTAATTACCTACAATGAGCTTATTAAGGCCGCTGATAAATCAGGTGCTAAGGCTTATTCAGGTATAGCCAAAATCATGAAGGCGTATACATTCAGTATTGCAACAGATACGTGGGGAGATGTTCCATATTCACAAGCATTGAATGGTGCTACATTCCCTCAACCAAGGATTGATAAGCAAGAAGATATCTACAAAGGAAATCCAGCTTTAGGTATTCAAAGCCTATTTGATCTTGTACGCGAAGGACTAGCTGATTTGAATGCTACGTCTACAACAGCACCGGGTGCGGAAGATATCGTGTATGGTGGAACAATGGCCAACTGGAAAAGAGCGGGATATTCGCTCATGCTCAAAATGGCTATGCAAATCAGCGGCAAGGAGCCAGCTCTTGCTACTACCATTATCAATGAAGTTCTTGCCGCCAATAACTACATAACAGCTAATTCACAAAATTTAGCAGTTAAGTTTGGTTCATCAACAGGTAGCCAAAGTCCAATCTATACATATACCTATGTAAGCTTGTTTTTGAATGACATGATGGCAAGCACAGGTTATCAAAACCTGCTACAAGGATTAGGTGACCCTCGTTTAGATGTATTCATTACGAAGCCTTCCGGCAGTTTTGTAACATATCAAAACGGATTTACAGGAACCTTGGCTCCGGTTGCAAACAGATCGAAATGGTCTACTGCCATTACTGGAGTAAACGGTATAGGCCCCATTCGCTTAATTACCAATGCACAGATTAATTTCATTCTTGCAGAGGCTAAGTTAACTTTGCCTGGTGTTAACATCACAGCCACAGCTGAATCATTGTATCAAGAAGGAATTAAAGCGCACTTCGCAGAGTATGGTGTTGCATTAGGTTCTTACTTGACAGCTAACGGAACTTTGACTGGTACCACTGCTCAACAATTGGAACAGATCATTACACAGAAGTACATAGCGTTAACTGGAAATGGGTTAGAAGCTTGGAATGATTACCGTAGAACAGGTTATCCAAATTTCCCTGAGCATTTAAATGCCGTGGGTATTGATGGAACAAGACCAAAGCGTTGTGTTTATATCAACGAAGAAGTGCAGCGCAATCCAAACTTCACCCCAATTGTGCAGTCAAATGTTAAAGTATGGTGGGATGTTAATTAATAAATATTAAATCAGCATAAAATGAAATACTATTCTAAAATACTAACTGGATTTTTATTGTCGCTCGTACTTTTTTCTTGCGATGATAAGTTTGAAGGCGAGATAGTGAAGGATAATAAACCTGCTATACCTGTTACTTTTGAAGGGGCTTTAAGCAATGGTTTTAACCCTTACTATACAGTACCTTACCAAGCAGGAGCAGGTGCTATTACGATCAAAATCAATATTCCGACTACCTCAACAAAAAAGATCAAACAAGTTGAGAATATTGTAGCTGGGGCAACAAGTATCAACGTGGCTTCTATCACGGCGGTATCCAGCATCCAGTATTTGGCAGCCCCTGTAGCAGTGAATGGTACTACCTACACGTTTACTACTTCCATTACGGAGTATAATACGAAGGTGGCAGCATCAGCTAGAATTACGACGGCGCCAGCAGCAGGTGCTTTTACGGAGCGTGCTTTTATGATTAGACTTCGCATGGAGGATGATACTTTTATCGTTCCTGTTCAAGTCAGAATTCGCGTAGTTCAATAAGAAGTGCGATTTCTTTTTTAGTAAAGAGGCTGTTAGAAATAACGGCCTCTTTTTTTTAATTTTAAATAAAGTTAATTAAGTGTGTATGAAAGTGAGTATAGGTATTGTGGCGCTGTGGTTTCTGACAGGAAGCATTGTAGCGCAATCAACGATTGATAAGTACGTTCGAGCTAACAATGCGATCAATCAGATGAACTATAATAATATGAAACAAGGTGATATGATTTACCAGGTTCGATCTTCTGAAACGAGTGAATGGATTGGTGATCCTTATTTTGATACACATTGGGCCAAATCATCCATTCTGCTCTATGATGGAAGACTTATTGAAGGGCAATTGATCAGATACGATATTCGTCAGAATGAATTTGAAATACGTTTAAGCGGACAAGTAAAAGTGTTAAGTGGATCGTTGGTTCAAAATGTAGTTTGGGTTGATTCATTGGATAGTTCAACCAGATATTTAGTTAACACAAAAGATTTGAATTGGGAGAATTCCAAGTCAACGGGTTTCATGGAACTATTGGTGGAGGGAGAGAATCCATTGATGAAAAGAATTGTGATTGAAATTTTAAAACCGGATTATAATCTTGCTTTAAATGTAGGCTCAAAGGATTATCGAATATTCAAGAAGGTAAAATACTATTATGTTCGAAATGCAACTCTTCATGAAGTAAAGAAGCGAGCTGTTATTCAAGAATTCAAAGAAAAGTTTCCGGAGATTGAATCGTTCTGTAAAAAAGAATCCATTTCATGGTCCAAACAATCGGATTTAGTTCAGCTGTTCAGCTACCTTAATCCCAAAAAAGAGAATTGAGTCAATAGATTTTCTTTCGGATATGAAAACTGTGATTACAGTGATTGGATATGGGTTACATATTCCCTCGCCCCGTTTTCCAAAGAATAAAACCCTTTTGTATACCCAATACCTTTTAGTTTTTCCATTTTGGCTTCGGTGAAGTATTGGTATTTGTCTCGTATATCAATGGGAGTGTCGATGTATTCAATTATTGCAGGTTTATCCAACGCGGAGAAAACGGCATTTGCCAGATCGTTGAATGTACGCGCTTTACCGGAACCTAGATTATAGATGCCTGAATTTTTTCGGTGGTGCATCAAGAATATACAAACCTCAGTCACATCTTTCACATAGACAAAGTCACGCATCTGCTCTCCATCCTTATAGTCCGAATGATGTGATTTGAATAATTTCATCTTGCCGGTTTTTTGAATCTGGTTGTACGCATGCCAAATTACCGAGGCCATTCTGCCTTTGTGATATTCATTAGGGCCGTACACATTAAAGAATTTTAATCCTGCCCAGAAGAATGGTTTTTCCTTTTGCGCCAATGCCCACACATCAAACTCTTGCTTCGATACGCCATACGGGTTAAGTGGTTTCAGCTGGGGTATCAGTGCTTCGTTGTCGTCATATCCATTTTCACCATACCCATAAGTTGCGGCTGATGAAGCGTAGACCATTGGAAGCTGGTAGCGGCAGCATCGCAGCCAAACTTCTTTGGTGTAATCGGTATTGAGTTTGTGCAATAGTTCAATGTTAAACTCGGTGGTATCGGTGCGGGCGCCAATGTGAAAGACAAACTCAACCAATTCGTAGTTTTTATCGAGCCATTCAAAAAATGAATCTCGGTCTACTTTCTCTTGAATTTTCAGGCCGATCAGATTCTTATTTTTCTCCGCATTGTCAAACTTATCGACAGCAATGATAGCGTTGAAATTATCTTCATTTAAACGTTTTATGAGGTAACTTCCTATGAAGCCCGCAGCACCTGTTACTATGATCATGATCGTTTATTTGCCGCAATTTACAGATAAATAGACCATTGTGCTCAGTTGATTCAACCATCGTATATTTGTTGAAGCAAACAAAGTATGATTTACGTAAGCCGAAAGGAGCATTTTAATGCGGCACACAAGCTCTATAATCCCTCATGGAGTGCCGAGAAGAACAAAGAAGTTTTTGGGCCGTGCGCCAACGAAAACTGGCATGGCCATAATTTCGAATTAATTACAACCGTGGCAGGTAATCCCGACCCTGAAACTGGTTTTGTTATTGACCTGAAAAAACTGAGTTCCTTGATCCGAAGCGAGGTGATCGAGAAACTCGATCATAAAAACCTTAATCTGGATGTTGATTTCATGAACGATAAAATGGCCAGCACGGAGAATATTACTATTGAAATCTGGAAGATTTTGGAACCAAAAATCGCGCAAATCAGTAAGTATGGAAAGCTACACTCGTTGCGCTTATATGAAACACCTCGCAACTTCGTAGATTATTTTGGAGGATAACAATCATTAATCAAAAGAACTTGAAATTTTACATCATAGCGGGCGAACGATCAGGCGATTTACACGGAGGAAATTTAGTGAAGGCGTTGTTGCGAAAGTCTCCAAATCTTTCCTTTCGGGGATTTGGTGGCGATGAAATGAAGCAAGCCGGTGTAGAGTTGGTGATGCACTACGACCAACTGGCATTCATGGGGTTTGAGGCCGTGATCAATTTCTTTAAAATCGCTAAGTATATGCGCGATTGCAAAGCTGATGTGCTTGCCTATCAACCAGACGCGCTCATCTTAATCGACTATGGTGGTTTCAATCGACAAATGGCCGCTTTCGGAAAGAAGAATGGCATCAAAGTTTTTTACTACATCCCGCCCAAAGTATGGGCCTGGCGACAAGCCCGTGCCTGGCAGCTGAAGAAAAATGTAGATCACATGTTTGTGATTTTGCCTTTCGAAAAGGAATTTTTCAAGAAATATAATTTCGAAGTGGATTATGTAGGCAACCCGGTGCTGGATGCTATTAAATCATTTGTACCTAATCCGGAGTTTATTTCGCAGCATGGTTTAAGTAAGGAAACTAAAATTGTTGCACTCCTTCCGGGAAGCAGAAAGATGGAGCTAGAGCGAATGGTTCCGGTGATGGCGGAAGTAGTGCGAAGTATGCCCAACGTTCAGTTTGTGGTGGCGGCTGTGCGAAATTTGCCGGAAGAGTTATATCTACCATTGAGGGAGATTGGCAATGTTACGTTTATCTACGATGCAACCTATGATTTACTGAGTCATGCATCTGCAGCGATCGTTACTAGTGGAACAGCCACCTTAGAAACAGGCCTATTTAAAGTTCCTCAGGTTGTGGTTTACAAAGCAGGTGATTTAGAATATTGGATCGGCAAGAAAGTAGTGAAGGTGCCATTCATCTCGCTGGTAAATCTAATTGCAGGGAAAGAAGTTGTAAAGGAATTGATCCAAAGCAATGCAACTCCAGAAAAAGTGCAAGTGGAGCTTCAACTCCTTTTGCAGGAAGGTACCTATCGTAGTGGCATGCTCAGCGAATACGATGAACTTTATCAAACTTTAGATACGGGATCCGCATCAGAGAATACAGCCGGTTTAATTCTCCGTTATCTAGGTAAATAGTTACTTAATGAAAAATCAGCTACGCTACTTTCAATTTACTATAGTGTGATTTGTTGAATTTCTCTTCTGCGTAAGCGCGATTGATCACCAATCGATCGGTAGTCTTATCAGAAGGTAATTCAAACATGGCATCGTTGATGATAGCTTCGCAAATCGAACGTAGGCCGCGAGCTCCTAATTTGAAATCAACTGCTTTTTCAACAATAAAATCCAACGCTCCTTCTTTGAATTCCAATTCGATGGACTCCATGTCGAACAACTTTTTATATTGTTTCACCAACGCATTTTTAGGCTCAGTTAAAATTTTGCGTAGTGTATCATGATCCAAAGGATTTAAGAATGACAATACGGGTAATCGTCCGATCAATTCAGGAATGAGTCCAAATGTTTTAAGATCTTGTGCGGATACAAATTGCAGCAAGTTGTCTTTGTCAAATTCGCTCGGGTTGACGCTTTCTGCGGAAGCAGCGAAACCCAATGGTCGTGTATTTAATCTACGGCCAATCACTTTCGAAATTCCTTCAAAAGCACCTCCGCAGATGAACAAAATGTTTTCGGTATTCACCGTAATCATTTTTTGATCGGGGTGCTTACGGCCACCTTGAGGCGGAACGTTTACTGCGGTACCTTCTAATAACTTTAATAAAGCTTGCTGCACTCCTTCGCCACTCACATCGCGGGTAATAGAAGGATTATCTGACTTACGGGCAATTTTATCGATCTCATCGATGTACACGATTCCACGCTCTGCTGCTTCAGTATTATAATCAGCAGCTTGGAGCAAGCGCGTTAAAATACTTTCAACGTCTTCACCTACATAACCGGCTTCGGTAAGCACAGTCGCATCGGCAATACAAAAAGGAACTTGTAAAATTTTCGCCAATGTTCTGGCTAGGTAGGTTTTACCGGTTCCGGTTTCGCCTACCATAATGATGTTCGATTTCTCAATCGTTACATCATTATCAATTTTGCGCTGAGTCAGTCGCTTGTAGTGGTTATACACGGCTACCGACATCACTCGCTTAGCTTCATCCTGGCCAATCACGTACTCATCCAAGAACTTCTTGATTTCGCGTGGCTTGATCAATTTGAAGTTGGGCAATGTGCCCGTCTCTACTTTATTCTTTTTTTCTTCTTGAAGAATCTGGCTCGCTTGTGTTACGCATTTATCGCAGATGTGGGCATGGATGCCTGAAATCATTAGATCCACATCTTTTTTATTCCGGCCACAAAACGAACAAGTAACTTCTGCCATTTTCTTAGATTAATGATTGACTAAATTGGGTAATGCGCCAATGAGCGAAAAGCAAAGATATTGATTATCAGCTCATCAACCCATTACCCAACCAACGAAATTTATTTCTTATTTCGCTCTAAAACCTCATCAATGAGTCCGTATTCCTTAGCCTCAGCCGCACGCATCCAGAAATCACGATCCGAATCCTTCTCAATTTTATCGTAAGTCTGCCCGCTGTGTTTTGCCAGAATAGTATAAAGATCTTTTTTAAGTTCAAGGGTTTGTCTCATTGAAATCTCCATATCTGATGAAGTACCTTGCATTCCTGCAGAAGGTTGGTGAATCATAACACGTGAATGTGTAAGAGCCGATCTTTTCTTTGGTGTTCCGGCAGCCAACAAAACGGCTCCCATGGAAGCAGCCATACCGGTGCAGATAGTAGCAACATCCGGGTTTACGTATTGCATGGTATCATAAATGCCCAAACCAGCATAAACAGAACCGCCCGGACTATTCACATACATGATGATATCTTTCTTTGGATCGGATGACTCCAAAAACAAAAGTTGTGCGGTGATTACGTTCGCCACATAATCGTCAACTGCAGTGCCGAAGAAAATGATTCGATCCGCCATCAAGCGAGAGAACACGTCAATAACGGTGGCGCGCATTTGGCGTTCTTCCACCACGTTCGGTGTCATGGCGCTTACCGAGTAGGGATTTTGATTCATTAATTTTATGTAGCTGTCCAATGCATTGCCGCTCATGCCGAGGTGGTGCACTGCATACTTTCTGAATTCATTATTATTAGACATATTAATTATTGATTTAAAAAGTTAAAATTCAAAACACTTAGTTGATAGACGGTTGGGTCGTTCCTTTATTGTCAGCCAATGTTAGCAATTTATCAGGTCACTTCAATTAAAAAAACAACTTGTAACTAAAAACCCTGTCGCGAAACAGGGTCTTTATGATAAACTCATTTAGGGGCTGAAAGGTTCAGCGATTAATGATTGTGGCTGGCGGCAATCTTTTTGAATTCTTCCAGCGACACTTTCTTTTCGTCCACGGTAATGTTCTCTTTAATCACGGTCATGATTTTTTCCTGACGTAGCTGATTGTAGATGCGCATAAAGTTTTCGCCTTTGCCATCCTGACCAGAAAGATAATTATTCGCAATTTCATCCAATTTATCACCCAACTGGGCAGCAATAGCAGCACCACCAAATTGCTCGGTAATCAACAACTTCGCCTTCTCGCGTACTTCTTCGCCTTCTACTTTGATATTTTTATCTTCGCTGATCTTATTTTTTATCAAATCCCATTTCAGTGATTCTTTGTAAAGGTTAAATTCCTTTTCTAGAACCTCATCTGTAACCTGGCCATTGCTGGTCGCTTTCAACCATATCTTTAAAAAGTTATCGGGCATGTTGATTTTGGTGTGATCTACATAATAATGCTGAATTTCATGATCCAACAGGTGCGCCGTTTCGCGAGAATAATTTTCAGAGATCGTCTCCTTGATCTTGCCAACGAATTCGTCCTCCGTTTTTACCACATCTTTACCAAACACCTTGTCAAACAATTCTTGGTCAACCGCTGCCTCTTCCACTCGGCTCACAGAGGAAATAGTGAAAATGTATGTCCCTTTTGCATCCTTAGCTTCTTCCTCCGAAATATTCAGCACTCTCGCTTTTTCAGTGGCATCGCTAAAAAGTTTTTCCACATCAAATTCGATCACATCATCCTTCTTTTTGCCGATCAGGTTTTTCTGTTCTTTCTTTTCAGCTTTCGCAATAGCAATGAACGAGCCTTTCTTCGCTTCCTCATTTCCTTCCTGTCCTTTGGCTACGATATCGCCATACAAATTATCAGTCGCCTCACTCACCTCTGGATAAGAAACTTTACCAAATCTATTTTTAATATCAGCCAAAGTCTCATCGATTACTTTTTGATCTACTTCGATAGGGTGAGATTTAACCTTTACCTTCGGGGATAAGTCAACAGAGAAATCTTCCACAAGACCGATTTGAAATTCGAACTCAAAATCTTTTTGTAGTTCCCAATCAATCTCGCGTGCCTTCTCCGCGTTGGGCAGGGGGTCACCCAAAATACGTAGCTTGATTTCCTTTATGTAATCAGATACCGAGTGAGAAACCACATGGTTAACCTCTTCAACCAAGATTGATTTACCATACATCTTTTTGATAACCCCGGTCGGTACCTTGCCTTGGCGAAAGCCCTTAATATTGGCCTTGCGAGAGTATTCCCGCATTTTTTCTTCTACCTTCGGTAAGTAATCGCTCTCTGCAATCGTCACATTCAAGGTTCCTTCCGTGCCGTTTTGCTTGTTCAGTGTAATGTTCATTCCTTTTTGTTTCGAGATTAAAAATTGAGAATTCCTTTATGGAAGAATAGGCAGTCGACAGTCTGATTGGGCTAATGTGCCCAGCTGACCATCAGCTGCCTATTTTCTTGTTGTGCGCATGGAGGGACTCGAACCCCCACGCCTTGCGGCACCAGATCCTAAGTCTGGCGCGGCTGCCAATTACGCCACATGCGCTTGTGTGCTAAAAATCCCCTTTTTTATCAAAAGGGAGCGCAAATTTAGAGATTATTCGCTATTATTAAAGTCCTGATCAGAAAATGAAGAAAGGAATCTACTTTTTGGCGACCTCTGGGCATATGTAGGCTTCGTCCGATTTTCAACTTCTTTCTTTGACCAAGGATTATGTATTTGGCAATTGGTTAAACTTCAATGAGTTAATGTTAATAGACGAGGCTGTTGAGAAGAAAGAGATTATTGCACGCTACCGCAGGCTTCTGCGGTTAGCAAAACCTATTTTAAAAGATGGCGATGCCAAGTTGATCAAACGCGCCTTTACCATTTCGATGGAAGCGCATAAAAACATGCGCAGAAAATCGGGCGAGCCCTATATTTTTCATCCACTTTCAGTGGCTGAGATTTGCGTGGAAGAGATTGGTTTGGGAACTACCTCTATCATTGCGGCACTTCTCCATGATGTAGTAGAAGATACCGATATTCAACTGGCTGATTTACAGGCCATCTTCGGAGTAAAAATCGCCAAAATCATTGATGGCCTTACCAAAATCAGAGGCGTTTTTGAATATGGCACTTCAGCACAAGCCGAAAATTTCCGTAAAATGCTCTTCACGCTTTCGGAAGATGTGCGGGTAATTTTGATCAAACTGGCCGATCGCTTGCACAACATGCGCACGCTTGATAGCATGCCGCGCAACAAACAACTGCGCGTTTCCTCAGAAACTATTTACCTCTACGCTCCACTCGCGCACCGTTTGGGTCTCAACGCCATCAAAACCGAGTTGGAAGATCTTTACCTGCGTTTTACTGATCGAGCTGTTTATAATGACATAGCCGAAAAAATTGATGAGACGCGTGCCTCACGAAACAAATTCATCAAACAGTTTGTGCAGCCCGTCAAAGATGAATTGGATAAGCTGGGCGTAGACTATGAAATTAAGAGCAGGCCTAAATCTATTTTTTCGATTTATACTAAAATGCGCAAGCAGAATATTCCTTTCGAGGAAATTTATGATCTGTTTGCCGTTCGTATCATTTTAGATACACCCATCGAACAAGAAAAATCGCATTGCTGGCAGGTTTATTCCGTTGTCACGGATTATTATACTCCTAATCCCGATCGTTTGCGCGATTGGATCAGCACGCCCAAAGGAAATGGCTACGAGTCGCTCCATACAACCGTAATGGCAAAAAATGGCCAATGGGTAGAGGTCCAAATTCGCACTTTGCGAATGGACGAAATTGCTGAAAAAGGATACGCTGCCCATTGGAAGTATAAAGACAACGCCGCCAAGTACGAATCAAACCTCGAAAAGTGGTTGGTGCGTGTGCGCGAAACACTCGAAAAGCAAGACCTTACGGCTTTGGAATTTGTAGATGATTTTAGAGGTAATCTTTTTAGCGAAGAGGTTTTTGTCTTCACACCCAAAGGCGAACTGAAAACCTTACCCACCGGCGCCACCGCGTTAGATTTTGCGTTCGACATTCACACCGATATCGGTGCCAAATGCATTGGCGCTAAGGTCAACCAAAAATTGGTTCCCATTACACATGTTCTCAAAAACGGAGATCAAATTGAGATACTTACTTCTGCCAAGCAAAAGCCGAACGAAGATTGGCTTCGCTTTGTCATTAGCCCAAAAGCCAAATCAAAGATCAAAGAATTGCTCAAAGAAGATAAGCGCCACATTGCCGAAGAAGGTAAAGAAGTTTTTCTACGCAAGCTGAAGCAGCTAAAGATTGATGCAAACAATCAGGTGTACGAACAAATGCGCGACTTCTTAAAAGTTAATTCGCAATTTGAACTGCACTTCCGCGTAGGCAATGGCACCATTACCATCAACGACCTCAAGCGTTTCAAAGAATACAAGCCCTCTGCTCCGCTAAAAAATCGCGATCATCAAGAAGTTCGCGATGTAAAAACCATCGAGCAAGAAATAAGCAAAGCCAAAGGCCGATACGAAGATATTCTTCTGATTGGAGAAGATATGGACGTGGTAGAGTACAAATTGGCCAAATGCTGCACCCCAATTCCGGGCGATGATGTGTTTGGATTCGTTACCGTTAACGAGGGCATCAAAATTCACCGCACCACATGCCCAAACGCCACCGAGTTACTCGCCAATCATGGAAACAGGGTCATCAAAGCAAAATGGACATCTCAGTATGAAGTGGCATTCCTTACGGGATTGAAGGTCGTTGGAACCGATAGGGTAGGACTAATCAATGACGTTTCGAAGGTGATTTCCGAAGAGCTAAAGGTGAACATGAGCTCACTCTCATTTAAAACGGATCAAGGCATTTTTAGTGGTGAAATCATGCTTTACGTGAACGACACTCGACACCTGGAAATGCTGATCGAAAAACTCCAAAAAGTGGAAGGCGTCGTAAAAGTGAGCCGTTTCGACACGCGCACCAATTAATCACGGTTTTGTTTGTCATAGCCATGGGCTTCAGCCCGTGGATTATAGTTAAAAACGATTTCACAGCGTTTTGTTTCCTCAATTTTGGAGACAGGTTTACGTCAACCTATATTTGGCTTTTTAAAAATGGCCCTGAACCAGAAGATATACGAGGAAGTAAAGCAAATCTTCATTGCTTACTTAGAAAAGAAGGAGTTGCGAAAAACACCCGAACGGTACGCCATTTTAGAAGAGATATATTCCATTGATGGTCATTTTGATGTGGAATCGCTCTATATCAAAATGAAAAATCAGGATTACCACGTCAGCCGAGCTACCGTATACAACACCCTCGATCTTTTGGTAGAATGCGACTTAGTCAGCAAGCATCAATTTGGAAAGAACCTGGCGCAATACGAAAAATCGTATGGTTACAAACAACACGACCATTTAATTTGCACCGATTGCCATAAAGTGACTGAATTTTGTGATCCCAGAATCCAAAATATCCAAAACACTGTTAGCGAGCTACTGCATTTCAAAGTCATGCATCATTCGCTAATTTTGTATGCTTCGTGCAACAAAACGAATTGCGAAAATAAATTGCTAGCAAATTCATCTATATAGACTATGAACTTTTCACAAGAAATAAAGGAATCAGTATTAACCCTTCGTATTGCCGGTGATCTTATCGGTGAAGATAGCGGCACTCAATTGGTTAGCGCTGTCAACGATGCTGTAAGTCACAAAGTGCTTACCTGTATAATCGATATTTCGGAGCTACGCTACATAAATAGCAGTGGCATTGGCGTGCTGATCACCATTTTAACTAAGTTCCGAAACAAAGGAGGAGAGGTTTATTTGATGAACCCTTCCGAAAGCGTCAAAAAACTACTAGTCATCACCAAACTAAACGCCATTTTTCAAGTAATCAAATCAGAAGACGAAGCCGTTTCTAAAAAGTAATTTCTCCCTAGAATGACAGAATTTTTACTATCAGTTGTCAATTGCACATTGTCAATTGTCAATTTTAAAATGGTCTATTGCCTACTGCGTACCGCCAACTCTTTATGACTATGAAAACAAAAGTAGACGTTCTTCTTGGCCTCCAGTGGGGCGATGAAGGAAAAGGAAAAATCGTAGATGTACTAGCTCCCACCTACGATGTAGTGGCTCGTTTTCAGGGTGGCCCCAACGCAGGTCATACATTGGAGTTTGATGGCATCAAACATGTGCTGCATCAAATACCTTCCGGCATCTTCCGCGAAAAGACTAAAAACATTATCGGTAATGGCGTGGTACTCGATCCCATCGTTTTCAAAACTGAAATCGAGAAGCTGGAGAAATACAATTTAAATGTGAAGGCCAATTTGTTCATCTCCAAAAAGGCTACTTTAATTGTCCCCACACATCGACTGCTCGATCAAGCATACGAAACGGCTAAAGGAGTAGATAAGATCGGCTCAACCCTTAAAGGTATTGGTCCCTCTTATCAGGATAAAATCGGCCGTCAGGGTTTACGCGTAGGCGATGTGTTGGCTTCCAATTTCAAAGAAAAGTTCAAGAAGCTGATTGACATTCACTTTGAGATTTTGAAGACACACCATGTTACTTATGATTGGGCAGCGTTGGAAAATCAATTTATGGACGCCGTTAATTTCTTGCGTCAGTTCAAATTGATTGATAGCGAATACTTCATTAACAACGAACTCAAATCCGGCTCCACTATTTTAGCTGAGGGTGCACAAGGATCTTTGTTGGATATTGATTTTGGTAGTTATCCTTTTGTAACAAGCTCAAATACAGTTACAGCAGGAGCATGTACCGGCTTAGGCGTAGCTCCTTCTCATATTGGAGAAGTGTATGGAATTTTCAAAGCCTATAGCACACGCGTAGGCAGCGGGCCGTTTCCAACCGAATTGCTTGATGAAGAGGGCGATTTAATGCGTAAGCAAGGCAATGAGTTCGGATCAACTACAGGTCGCCCAAGACGCTGTGGGTGGATTGACCTGCCTTCGTTAAAATATTCAATCATGATCAACGGAGTGACACAGCTCCTGATGATGAAAGCCGATGTGTTGAATATTTTTAAAACCATAAAGATTTGCACAAAGTACAAACTCAGCGATGGAAGCATAACCGAAACGGTGCCTTACGAATTAGTGAATGAAAAAATTGAACCAATCTATACAGAAGTAAAAGGCTGGAATACATCTTTAGAAAACATTACCAACGACCACATGCCGGTGGAGCTTGCAGATTACATTCGATTGCTGGAAACAGCCCTGAATGTACCAATTACGCTACTTTCAACCGGCCCTGATAGAAAACAAACTATCCACCGCAAGAAAATCTAAATTCTTTTGAATTTTTATGGTCAGATATTCAGGTAGTTAATTGACCAAAGGAATATTTCTTCAATTATTTTCAGGATAGACTTGCATAACTACACTACACGACATACCTTTGCGCTCCGTTTTTAAGGGTAACCCCAAACAGAGTTTAAGTAAAGGGTTGTCAACAATGAATCAGCACCAAGAAGTTGGGGCAAAAATGATTCAAACGTTCATTGAACAAGATGGAACAAAAAGGGCAAGGAAGCAGATTCTTTATGATTGGGATAGACTGATTATAGAGGGTCTGTAAACTAGAGCGTACTTGAGAGAGTATGAGA